>Ga0209066_10000245_pt1 | contig 82376 bp, 65 predicted proteins | sample All_14_2_FD_187198 | JGI IMG/M metagenome (GOLD analysis project Ga0209066, IMG submission 187198) | Freshwater microbial communities in response to fracking from Pennsylvania, USA - Allegheny Zone_MetaG_DW_15 (SPAdes) (version 2) ...
GCCTCCATGACCGCTGCCGTCGGCGCAGAGATTATCTTTGCTGACAAGATGCCTGCCGGCCTCATTCCTGTGGCCATGGCTGAGGGGACGGAGCCCTTGCAGATCCCCGGCAAGGAGGGCCTCACCTTCCTCAATGACCGCCCGGTGCTCGCCGAGGCTCCCGCCCATCTGCTTGATGACGCCATCACACCGGCGAAGTATCTTTTCATCCGCAACAACGGCATCGCCCCGGCTCCCGAGGCGCTCGCGCCCGATAAGTGGACGCTGGAGATTGCTGGCGAAAGCTGCACCAAGCCAACAACCTTCACTCTCAAGGAGTTGAAGGAAAAGTTCACGCACCACACCGTGCAGATGGTGCTGGAGTGCGCCGGAAACGGTCGCAGCGAGTTCAATCCGCCGACCCATGGCACCCAGTGGACGACCGGAGCGGTGGGCTGCCCGCAATGGACCGGTGTGCGCTTGCGCGATGTCCTGGAGCACTGCGGTATCAAGCCCGACGCCGTTTACATCGGCTATTACGGTGCGGACATCCATCTTTCCGGCGATGTGAAAAAGGTCGTCATCTCACGCGGTGCACCGCTTCGGAAGGCGCTGGAGGATGAAACGCTGCTCGCCTTTGCGATGAACGGCGCGGACATCCCCTGGCAGAATGGCCACCCGCTGCGTCTTGTGTTTGGCGGCTTTCCCGCTTCCACCTGCGGGAAGTGGTTGAAGAAGATCGTGGTCCGTGACCGGGTGCATGATGGCGAAAAAATGCTGGGCGACGCCTACCGCATGCCGCGTTATCCCGTGGCTCCCGGGTCCAAGGTGCCGGATGAGGACATGGTCATCATTGAGTCCATGCCGGTGAAGTCGCTCATCACCTTCCCCAAATCCGGCGTCAACCAGCCTGTGGCCACTCCGCTAACCGTGCGCGGGCATGCCTGGGCCGGCGAACTGGAAGTCTCTGAGGTGCAGGTCTCCCTCGACTTCGGGGCGACCTGGCAGAAGACCACCTTGGAAAAACCCGTAAACCGCTACGCCTGGCAGCATTGGACGACGCAACTGACCCTGCCGAAAAAAGGCTACTACGAAGTCTGGGCCCGCGCCGTGGACAGCCAGGGGCATGCTCAGCCGATGATCCTGCCGGGCTGGAACCCGAAAGGCTACCTCAACAACTCCTGCCACCGCATCGCCATCCAGGCTGTCTGACCATGCGCTTCCTTTTTCTTTTCTTCTGCGTGCTGATACTTCGCAGCGCATGCGCTGCAGAGGAGCAGATACCTCTCGACCCTGTCACCGGCATGAAAATGACCGGCGACTGGGAGATCGTTCGCAACCACTGCATCATCTGCCATTCCCCCAAGACTTTTTTGCAGCAGCGCGGAACCGAATCCACCTGGGCGGACACCCTCGTGTGGATGCAGAAGCACGGCGGCCTGTGGAAGCTCGAACCAGCGGTGGAGAAGTCCATCATCAATTATTTGGCGGCAAACTACGGCCCCGGAGACAAGTTTCGCCGGGCTCCCATCCCGCTCAGCCTCATGCCTGCGAATCCCTATGCCACCGACGCGCGTCTGGAGGCGGAAGCCAAGAAGAAAGCCGGGCTCATCCCCGCCGCTTCGCCATCCGCTGGTAAATAAGGTCCGCCACGCACTGCGGCGGTTTCAAATCTCAAACGAGACCGTCTCATGCGTGCGCTCTTTGGCGATGATCTGCGCCACGGTGTGCTCTGCAAACCATTGCGCCACCTGGTCTCGCAGCCCGCTGAAGACCTGCCCCAGTGCATCCTGGCCGGCCCCTGGAATGGGATCAAACGGTCCGTCGAACAGGGCAACCACTTCTCCCAGCGTGATGCGCGCCGGTGGCGTCACGAGCTGATAGCCGCCGCCCACGCCACGCTTGCTGCGCAGCAGGCCGCCGTTTTTCAACGCCAGCAGGATCTGCTCCAAAAACTTGAGGGGAATGTGTTCCTTGTTCGCCAGATCCTGGATGGAAAAATTCGTGCCCTCGCGCTCACGCCCCATCGCCACGAGGGCGCGAAGGGCGTATTCGGCTTTTTTGGAGAGCTTCATGGGAGTGTGTTATCGAGCACCAAACCGCCAGTGGTGCAAACTGCGATTTGCTGAGGAGATGTTTCCGCGTCATTCATCGACTCTCCCCACCGCATGAGCGACGACTTTTTTGCCTCTCCGCCCTCTGAACCGCCACGTGCGGGTGCAGCGGTGCACCATGCGGGCGCGCCGCTGGCCTCGCGCATGCGGCCACGCACGCTTGCGGAGTATGCGGGGCAGCAGCACATCCTTGCGGAGGGCAAGCTGCTGCGCCGAGCCGTGCAGGCAGACCGCTTTTCTTCCATCATTCTCTACGGACCGCCTGGCGTGGGCAAGACGACGCTGGCCCACATCATCTCTCAGGAGACCAAATCCCGCTTCGTCACGCTCAGCGGTGTGGAAAGCAGTGTGGCAGACATTCGCAAGGAGGCTGAAAATGCCGGGCATCACATCCGGCTCTACAACAAGACGACCATCCTGTTTGTGGATGAGATTCACCGCTTCAACAAAGCGCAGCAGGACGTGCTGCTGCCGCATCTGGAGCGCGGCACCCTGCGCTTCATCGGCGCCACGACGCACAATCCTTTCTTCTATGTGAACAGCCCGCTGGTCAGCCGCTCCCAGGTCTTCACGCTGGAGCCGCTGGGCATTCCTGACCTCGAAGCGCTCATGGACCGCGCCTTGAGCGACACGGAGCGCGGCCTCGGGGGCATGCACGCCCGAATTGAGCCGGACGCACGCCTGCACCTCGCCACCGTGGCGGATGGGGATGCCCGCCGCTGCCTCAATGCGCTGGAACTTGCCGTGCTCTCCACGCAACCAGATGCCGCAGGGGAGATCGTGATCACCCTGGCTGCGGCGGAGGAATCCGTGCAGCAAAAGACCGTCGTCTATGACGGCGATGGCGACGCGCACTACGATACCATCAGCGCCTTCATCAAAAGCATGCGCGCCTCAGATCCGGATGCGGCACTCTACTGGCTTGCCAAAATGCTCTATGCCGGAGAGGACATCCGTTTTATTGCCAGACGTATCGTCATTGCCGCCAGCGAGGACATTGGCATGGCGGATAGTAACGCTTTGCGCGTTGCTGTGGCGGCGCAGCAGGCTGTCGAGTTCATCGGCATGCCGGAGGCGCGCATTATCCTGGCGCATGCCACCATCTACAATGCCACTGCGCCCAAGAGCAACCGCTCCTACACGGCCATCGACGCCGCCTTGGACGATGTGAAAAACGGCCGCACCCTGCCGGTACCCAAACACCTGCGGGACGCCCATCACAAAAAAGCCGCCAAAGAATTCGGCCATGGCGAGGGCTACATGTACCCGCACAATTATGAGGGCGGCTTTGTCCCTCAACGCTGTCTGGAAGGTGGGAAACAGTACTACGATCCCACCGCGAATGGGTTGGAAGCCCGTGTGAAAGAACGCCTCGACCACTGGCGGAAGCTCTGGGAAGAGCAGGGAGAGTAAAAGCAAGCACGGCCTCCCTGGAGTATCCTCCGTTATTCGGGCCGATGCCGCCGCATCTTAATTGTCCCGGATGCTATGGAAATTAACGTGTCTTAAACTTTAAGAATATGGAAACCATTCTTTTTATATTGAGGATGTATGAAAATTACAGTATCATTTTCCTAATTCCAAAAAAATCTAGCCATGTACAACTCACGTTTGATCACCTCTGGCCTGTGCGGAGCCATGCTGGTCACGCTTTCGGCCTGTGCTCTCCCCAAGCAATCTTTGCTCTCCACTTGGAAGGAGATGCGGCACAAATCCGCCGCCCCGCTGCAGACCGGTGTCAGATACGAAGTGCGCAAGGCTTTGGCGAACAACATTCCTTTCCGCCCCAGCACGATCCAGCGCTACACCTTTGTGCTCGATGATCCGAAGCCGCCATTGCTGCCCTTCTCCTCAAATTTGGCTCGCAATTCTCAGATGCGCGTACGCACCACCGCCTACACGCATAATGAAAGTGATCATCTCATCTACGGGGTGAAGAATGCGATCGGAACGAATCTGCGATTTGGCAATGTGCGAAGCGCTGCTGCAGACTGGTCGCGTTTTCCAGTCGGCACTCTCTTCCGCATCGCCGGCCAGCCTGGAATCACCTATGTGGTGGATGACTATGGCAGCGCTTTAGTCGGCACCGGCACCATTGACTTGTACAAACCCAGCCGTTCCATGATGGACAACTGGGGCGTCCGCCATGTGGACATCGAGGTCATTCAATGGGGGTCCTATGAGAAGAGCATGGAACTCATGCGCGACCGCACCAAATGGCGCCACGTCCGCGCCATGATGGACGGCATCGAGGCCCGTCTGCGCACGGCTGCTCTGCCGCATGGCAAGACCCCCTTCACGGCATCGCTGTAGTCGGAGAAGCGGGAGCTCCCATTCCCCTTTCTGCGTTGCTAAAACAGATCACGGGAAATCAGCGATATTCCATCGCATCAGATGGCGTTAGGAACTCACTCATGCGTGTTGTCCTTTTTTCGTCGTTCCTCTTTGCCTTCAGCTTCAGTGCTGCACAAAACAAGCCGGGGCCGCTTCCGCCCACCACACCCCGGCAGCTCGCCGCCGGCTTGAACAAAGCGTTTGTCCCCGAGGCAAAACAGACGCTGCATGATCAGGTCGTGAGGCTCTTTGGCCGGCAGAATCTGACCCAGGGCAGGGCTGCGGCGAGGATTGAGGCGACCACGGTTGCCTGGGCCATCATTGATCCCAAGCCAGCGCGTGTGGTGCAGCAGGACGGAGCCTTGATTGGTGAGATGATTTCGCTGGGAGATGACGGACTGCAGGTGCTCGTCACCGAAATGCCCAACTTTACCGAAACCGGCTACCGGGTGGAGTCCGAGGGCATGCCGCACCTCGCCGGGACCGTGCATGTGGAGCATTTCGAGTATACCGCCGACAGTCTGCCGCAGAAAAATGTCCCGCAGGGCACGCTGGAAAAATTTGAGTGGAAAACGAGCGAGGTCTTCCCCGACACCGTGAGAGATGTCACCGTCTACCTGCCTGCAGGCTTCACGCCCGGAGAAGAAACCTGCCTCATGGTCTGGCAGGATGGTTCCCGCCATGTGGACCCCAATGGCTCCATGCGCGCCTCGGTGGTCTTTGACAACCTCATCCACAAGAAGGAGATGCCGCGAACCGTGGGCGTTTTCATTGATCCTGGTCGAATGAAGAAGCAGCAGCCCGGTGCGAAGGCGGCCAATCGTGGCTTTGAATATGATTCGCTCGGCCCTGCCTATGCGAGTTTTTTGATCGACGAAATCCTGCCCGAAGTTTCCAAACGTTTTCAGACCAAGTTTCGCCCGCAGCCTGAAGCCTGGGCCATTGCAGGCGGATCCTCTGGCGGCATTTGCTCATTCACCGTCGCCTGGGAGCGGCCTGATAAATTCCGCAAGGTCCTCTCCTGGGTCGGTTCGTTTGTCGATCTCAGGGGCGGGGATGTCTATCCCTCGCTGATCCGCGCCAGCGAGCGCAAACCCATTCGCGTCTACCTGCTGGATGGAGAAAACGATCTCGACAATAAATTTGGCAACTGGCCCATCGCCAACAAGCAGATGGCTGCTGCGCTGAAGTACATGAACTACGACTTCCGCATCGACTGGACGAAGTGCTTCCACGGGAGCAAAGGCATGGCGCCCATGCTGCCCGAGGCCCTGCGCTGGCTTTGGCGTGATGTGAGGTAAACTCCGATTATCGGACGGGGCGGTGACCTCACGGCTTGCTGCCGATGTAAGCCAGCACATCCACGACATCCTGGGCGGTGAGCACGCTTTCCAGGCCCTCTGGCATGATCGAAGACGTCAGCGTTTTCAGAGTCTGAATTTCCGTGCGCAGCACGACGATGTCAGCACCACCTGGCAGGCGGATCGTGATGTTGCCCGGCGTCTCGGCGGCGAGCTGGCCCACAAGCATCGTCTGATCTTTCTTCGTCACCTGCGTGGCAGCGTTGCGCTGCTCCACCGCACGGTTGGGATCAAAGATTGCTTCAATGAGCTGCTCGCGTGGCTTGGTGGCCACTGTCGTCAGGTCGGGTCCCACCTCCACGCCCAGCTCACGCACCTTGTGGCATGCCATGCACACTTTCTGAAACATTGCGGCGCCGCGTTTTGCATCGCCACTGAGGCTGCCTGCCTCCGCCACATACTTGGCCACCACCTTCTGCCGGTCCGGGTTCTGGTTGGTGATCACCGGCATCACCGCCTTGCTTGGCGCTTTTTGCGGCACTTGTTTGAGCAACGCCTTTTCATGCTCGCTGAAGACCGCGTCTGACTGCGTGCCGGTGGCCGTCAAAGCTCCGGCGCGCACTTGCGGCGTCAGGGGATGAATGAGGGCAAACACCTCATCTGCGCTCATGCCACCGAGCTGCATGAGAGTGAACGCTGCCTGGATGCGCACTGCCGGGGCAGCGCCCAGCAACGGCTTCAGTGCAGGAATGGCAGACGTCTCATTCCGCTCAATCAGCAGTCGCTGTGCGGTATCCCGCATCCACCCATTGGCAGAACCCATCGCTGCAATGGGATCGTGCATTGTCGTCCTGCCTTGAGGCGATCCGATTTTGCTGATTCGATAGATCCTCCCGCGATCTTCACCGTCGCGCAGATCCAGACCTCGCGCGATCTCCGCCGGAATCCATTCCGGGTGCTCCAGCACCAGCCGGTATATGTCCACCACATACAGGGAACCATCGGGCCCTGTGCGTGCCATGCTGGGGCGGAACCAGTTATCCTCACTGGCGAGGAACTCGCCGCCCAAATCATCGGGATGACGTCTGCTGGTGATGGTGCCGCCGTCGTAGTTCAGCACTTCGCGATGCACCAGATTGTTGGCTGGTTCGCAGATGAACATCACCTGCACGCCATCGGTGCCAAAGGTGCTGTCACGAAAAGGCATTGGCGAGCAGCCGGAGGTCAGTGTGTTGATCGCGCTGCCCTGATTGAAGCGCCGCACTGGCGGGCTGGCGGGGAAGACGCGCTTTTCGTCGTTCATGTCGCTGCGGATGGACTTCACCGCCAGCTCAGGATGACGTTCGAGATAACGGAACGGCAGCCAGTAGTGCCAGCCAATTGTGCTGTTGTTATTGCCGAACCAGTTGCCAAAATCATCGCGCCATTTGCCATACTGGCTGCGTCCGCCTTCCAGTGCGAATTCGCCGGTGCGCGGGTCAAAACGAAAGTCATTGGTGCCCAATGCGATTTTCTTGCCTGACTTGATGCAGGTGATGTCGCCGCCGCTGTCGCCATTCGCTCCGTAAAACCAGCCGTCCAGCCCCCAGCAGAAGCCGTTCACCAAGTGCTGCGGATTGCCGGCGGTGAAGCCTGTGTACCACGTCTCGCGCTTGTCGCATTTTCCATCGCCATCCGTGTCCTCGGAGTAGAAGATGTCCGGGATGTTGGCAATGAAGACCCCATTCTTCCAAGGCGCGAGCCCCGTGGGATGTTTCAGCCCGTCGAGAAACAACGTGGCCTTGTCGTACACGCCGTCACCATTCGTGTCCTCCAGTATTTTGACGCGCCCTGCCTGCAGCTCAGAAACCTTCTCCTGCCCCACGCTGCCATCCTTCGTCTTTTCACCGGGAGCAAATGGGTAGTCTCCCATTTCCACCACCCACATACGGCCTTTGGCGTCCCAGTCGATGAACACGGGATCCTGAACCAATGGCTCAGCGGCCACCAGCATCGCCTCAAAGCCCGCCTTCACATGCAGCGCCTTGAGGGATTCCTGAGGTGACTTGGGCGCTGGGCCCGGGACTTTGAGCAACTCGGAATACGGGATGAGCTTCTTGTCCCCGCTCCACATCGCGCCATCATGAAAAGACACACCCGCATCGCTCCCATCCGCACTCACAATCAAGGGCAGGCTGTGCGCATCTCCCGCCTTGCCTTCACGCATGACCTGAGACCAGCCTTCATCCCATTGCAGCCCCTTCTTGGCCCGCTCCTTTGGGACGAAGAGAAACACGCCGTAATCGCGCGCGTTGGAGAGGACGATGTCTTCATGGCCGTCGCCATTTAGATCGACAAACCGCACACCATTGTCGCGCCCCTGGTTGTCCTGAAGCCTGGCGGCTTCGGGGAGAGCATAGCCGCGCAAGGCAGGCGGCACATCGGCCGCATTGAGAATGCTGCTGCAGACAAGAAGGGAAAGGATGAGTCTTGGCATGACGGTTGAAGGGGCATAAACCAACGCTGCTGCCGGCTGCTTTCCTTTGGGCGGAGGTGAATTTGTGGAGTGTGTTTTCACGTCCATTTCATTGCGGTTTCATCAAGGTTTCACGCGGCTTTTGAGTTTGGACGTCGATGAAACCACTCCTTCTCCTCCTGCTCGGAACCTCCACTCTGCTGGCTCAATCCATCAGCAGCACCACGCTTGATGAGAGCGAGGTGCGCATCACTTACGGCGAACTCAAACGCCTCGTGGCTGCCACGCTACCAAAGGAGCCCCCGACGCCGCCAATCAAACCTGCACCGCCGATTGCGGCGGCGCTGCTTTCGGCTGTTTATCAGCTCGATACGAAGACCTCCACTCTGACGGCCGAGATGCAGGTTGAGAACTTTGATGGCGGCTGGCACACCATCCCTCTTGCGGGGGCGGCCGCAGGCGTGCTCACCGTGGAGCCCAAAGACGCACGCCTCGTCATCGCTGAAGACCGGCTCTGCCTTGTCACTGACAAAGCAGGCGGACAGAATGTGAAGCTGACCTTTGCGCTCGCCACAGCGGGGCAGGGGAACACGCTGAATCTCGCCGCGTCCCCCATCGCATCACTCGAAGTCAAGGAACTGCCGGAGGGCAGGGTGCTGCGCCTGCAACATGGCGGTACATCGCAAACTCTCACGAGTCCCGGAATCGCTGCGCTTCCGGCACAGGGGGGAGATGTCACTTTCACATTCGAAGATGCAGGGAAGGCCGCGCCGCCACCCAGCGTAAGTTTGACAGACGACGCCATTGTCTCCACGGCAGCCTACACCACGCAGGTCGTCCGTGACGGTTCTGCACTGACCGAGGGCACCCTCACTGTGCGCCACGATCATCCGGTCAGGTTCACTCTGCAGCTTCCAGACGTGGCCAAAATCCTCCAGTGCCATGTGAACGGACAGCTCGTTCGGCCGGCTATGGGTGAGGCCAACCGCGTGGAGGTCCCCCTCGATGATCCCGCCACCGACGGTGCGGAGTCGGAAGTGAAACTCTCCTTCACCGCCGTGCTCACACCTTTGCTGTCCGCCGAGGGTGAGCTGGATATTGCGCTGCCGCAGACTCCGCTCTTTGCGAAGCAGATCGACTGGAATGTGCAGCTTCCCAGCACTTACGACCTCAGCTTCAGCGGCAATGTCGATCCCATCCTCGACAAGAGCACGGCCCCCGGACTCCACCTTCGCAAATCACTCTGTCGCGATCAACAACCTCAGGCCCGAATCACCTACCGCAAACACAGCGCCAACTGAACTCCTTCTCACCTCGAACTCCTCTCAACATCGCCATGAAACTCACTCACCTCACCACCATCGCTGTCATTTTCGTCTGCACCACCATCGCCTGGTGGCTGCTTGGTGGCGTCATCACTCAGCGCACCGCCCATGTGGGCTATCAGACAGGAGACGACGTCAGCGGACGCTGGGGGCCGCCGTTGCAGCAAAGGCATCCAGTTGCACACTTCACTTCTTCCAGCGGGTCCAGCGTGGTGCTCCAGCCTTCGAAGAGCGATGTCAAAGTTGAGCTTTCCTATCAACCCGTCAAAATGGGGCTGCTCTGGCACCGCACCTACGGGGTGAAGTTTGCCGGGGCCTACACGTTCACCAACCCCACGGCCATCACTCAGACGCTCAACATCGGCTTCGATCTACCCGCTGGAAACACCCTGCTCGATAAAATCCATTTCACACTCGGTGAGGGCGCCGCAGCGCGCCGTTCCGTGGCAGCACCGCAGGAGGGAGTCATTACCGACAGCGTGCAGCTTGCCCCGGGGGAAAGCATGCCGGTCAACGTCAGCTATGAATGCCGTGGCATGGACTTCTGGCGCTACGCCTTTGCTGATGCCAGCCGCATTCATGACTTTGTCCTCACCATGAGCACCGACTTCACTGACGTGAACTTCCCCGTCAGCTCTCCCACCGACCGCGTGCCAACGGAGAAAGGGATGGAGCTCATCTGGAAATACGAAGACGCCATTTCGGCTCCGGGGATCGGCATGGAAATGCCGCGCGAGCTTAATGCCGGACCCGTGGCCGCTCAGATCTCCTTTGATGCACCGCTCTCGCTGCTGCTCTTCTTTGCCGTCATCCTCATCACCGCCATCTCGCGCGGCGTGTCGCTGCATCCGGTGAACTATTTCTTCCTCGCCGCAGGGTTCTTTGCCTTCCCTTTGCTGTTCTCCTACATGCTCGATGTGGTGCCCGTGCATCTCAGTTTCGTCATCGCCGCAGGTGCTTCGCTGGTGCTGGTGTGCGGTTATCTGCGCGCCGCTGCCGGGGAGTTTCTGTTTCGTGTGGGCGTAGTCGCGCAGACGGCCTACATGGTGCTCTTCAGCTACAGCTTCTTCTTCAAAGGGCTGACGGGACTGACCCTCACCGTGGGCGGCATCGTCACCCTCGGCGTCTTGATGGCGCTGACGGCGAAGGTGGACTGGAGTCAGAAGCTCGGGGCTGTTTCTCCGCGTCTCGCCTGAGCCCCCAGGAAGAAGGGCTGACAGATTCTGAACAAGCGCCTTGTCAGCGTCACGCCAGCGGTTCAAACATTCACCCCAGCCGAAATGCCTGCCAAAATCCTCATCGTCGAAGACGAACCTTCCATCTGCGAAAACGTGGTTTATGCACTTGAATCTGACGGCTTTGCCGTGAGCAGCGCCGGTACGGGCTCCGCAGCTCTGGAGCAGATAAAGTCGCAGGACTTCAGCCTCGTCATTCTCGATGTGGGCCTGCCGGACATGACCGGGTTTGAGGTCTGCAAAACGATCCGAAAGACGCAGTCGCTCCCGATTCTCTTCCTCACCGCACGTTCCAGCGAAGTGGACCGCGTGGTGGGCCTGGAAATCGGCGGTGATGATTACGTGGTGAAGCCCTTCAGCCCGCGCGAACTCGTGGCCCGTGTGCGCGCCATTTTGCGGCGTGTGTCAGCCATCCCGCTGCCCGCCCACGTGGCTGACTCCACGCTTCCTCTCGTCATTGATGACACACGCTGCCAGGCCATTTACTTTGGCACGGCCTTGAATCTCTCCCGTTACGAATTCCGCATGCTCAAAGCCTTCGCGGCGCATCCTGGGCGCGTCTTCAGCCGCGAGCAGCTCATGGATCACGCCTCCGAAGAGCCGGACGCCTCCATGGAGCGCACGGTGGACACCCACGTCAAAACTCTGCGCGCCCGCATGCGCAGTGTGCGGGAGGGGCTGGATCCCATCGTCACGCATCGCGGCATGGGCTACTCACTGCTCGAAACCTGGCCCGACGCATGAGCCTCACCGCGCGCTTTCTGCTGGGGTTTGCCGTGGTGACGACGGTTGGCTTGTTTGTGCTTTTCACCCAGCTCATCCATCGCGTGGAGCGGCAGTATTTTGAAGCGATCGAGGAGCCCATGGTCGATGTGGCCAACATCCTGGCCGAAGTCATCGCCGCAGATGCGCCCAACGGTGTTCTCAAACCGCAGGCCGTCGAGCAGGCGGTGCATGCCGCCCAGCAGCGCAGGCTCAAGGCTCAGATCTACAACCTCAGCAAGACAAAGGTGGACATGCAGGTTTATGTCACCGATGCCCAAGGCCGCGTGCTCTTTGACTCCGCCGGAATCGAAAAGCCGGGAGCGATCTCCAATCATCGGGATGTGAACCTCACCCTCATGGGGCAGTATGGTGCCCGCTCCTCCCGCAGCAGTGAACGCGATCCGCTTTCCATCGTGATGTACGTCGGCGCGCCCATCGTGCATGAGGGCACGACCATCGGCATGCTCAGCGTGGCCAAGCCCCAGCGCGGCGTGCTGGCTTTCGTATGGGAGACAGAGCGCTGGCTGAAGTGGTCCATCATCACCACCGTAATCGTCATGCTGCTCGGCATCTACCTCGCGGCACGCTGGGCCACACGTCCGCTGGAGGTGCTCACTCAGCATGCGCTGGCGGTCAGCCGTGGCGAGCGCTCCTCTCCGCCGCACATGCCGGGGCATCAGATGAAAACCCTCGCCAAAGCACTCGAAGACATGCGTGATGCCCTCGAAGGACGCGAGTACGTGGAGCATTACGTGCAGAGCCTCACGCATGAATTGAAAAGCCCCGTGGCCGCGATCCTGGGAGCCGGTGAGATTCTCCAGGGCGATGTGCCTGAACCCAAGCGCGCACGCTTTCTGCAAAACATCCGCACCGAAGCGGGCAGGCTGAGGGATCTGCTGGAGCGCCTGCTGCACCTTGCAGCCATTGAAAAGCAGAAGAAGCTGGAAACGAACGAACCTGTGGATCTCAACAGCGTGATGGACCGCGCCTGGGATCATCTGGCGCTTGTCGCGCTGGCCAAAGATGTTCGGCTGGAACGCGAGCTGAGCGTGGAACTGGTGGTGAAAGGGGATCCCTGGCTGCTGGAACTTGCCTTGGGAAACCTGCTGCAAAATGCCCTCGACTTCTCTCCCAAGGGCGGCGTGATCACTCTGCGTGGCTATTGTTTTGAGGCGAAGGTCGTGATTGAGGTCGAAGACTGCGGTCCTGGAATTCCGGACTATGCCAGAGTCAGAGTCTTCGAGCGTTTCTACTCCCTGCCGCGCCCCGACAGTGGCAAGAAGAGCACGGGCCTCGGCCTCTGTTTTGTCAAAGAAGTGGCAGGCCTGCATGGTGGCAACGTGGAACTGACGAACCGGGAAGGCATGGCCGGAGCGAAGGCCATGTTGATTCTTCCAGCCTGAGGCGGGCAGGTTTGACAACTCCGGCCTGCCTTTATACGCTCCGCCCATGAGCACTCCTGAAGCCGGCAAGCCCGTTTACAACGTCAAGAACCCCTGCATCGCGAAGGTGAAGCGGATGTTCAACCTCTCCGGCCCCGATGCTCCCAAGCACACCGCGCATTATGAGATCGACCTCGCCGGCTCCGGTTTGGAGTACACCCCCGGCGATTCGCTGGCCGTGCAGCCCACGAATGATCCGGCGCTGGTGGACGACACCCTCGCAGCACTCGGTTTCTCTGGAACAGAAATCGTCAAGCATCCGAAGAGCGGCGCCGAGGTGCCCATTCGTCAGGCCTTGATCGAAGGCACGCTCATCACGGAGATCGACAACAAGCTCATCAAAGCCATCATCGAAAAGACGGAGGGCGACACGCTGCTGGCGGACCTGAGCGTTCCGGAGAAAAAAGACGCGCTCAAAGAGTACCTCTGGGGCCGCTTTGTGGTGGACCTCCTGCTGGAAAATCCCATCGCCAAATTCACGCCAGAGGAGTTCATGGCCACGCAGAAGAAGCTGAATATCCGCCTCTACTCCATCAGCAGCAGCCAGAAGGCGCATCCGGATGAGGTGCACCTCACCGTGGCCACGGTGCGTTACACCAGCCACAACCGTGCGCGGGGCGGTGTATGCTCCACCTTCCTGGCCGAACGTGTGACGCCCAATGAAACGCTCATCCCATGCTTCGTGAATCATGGCAAAGGTTTCCGCCTGCCGGAGGCGCACGAAGAGACCCCAATAATCATGTGCGGCCCCGGTACCGGCATCGCGCCGTTCCGTGCTTTTCTTGAAGAGCGCAAGGCTACCAGCGCCAAGGGCAAGGCCTGGCTCTTCTTTGGGGAAGTCAGCGCCAAGTCCTGCTTCTTCTATAAAGACGAATTTGAGTCCTATCTCGCCGACGGTACCTTGACCAAGTTCAGCACAGCTTGGAGCCGAGATCAGTCTGAGAAAATCTACGTGCAGCACAAGATGCTGGAAAACAGCGCCGAGTTTTGGGCATGGCTTGAGCAGGGAGCAATCTTTTATGTCTGTGGAGATGCTTCACGCATGGCCAGTGATGTGGACAAGGCGCTGCATACCATCGTGGAGCAGGAAGGCGGTAAAACGGCCGAGGAGGCCGCCGCCTACGTGCATGCGATGAAGGAGGCGAAGAGGTATCGGCGTGACGTTTATTGAGGCAGCGATTCGCTCCATACATCGAAAATATCAAATCTCACTACGGCCTAAATCTGCTTCTGCCACCTGCCGGATTCTTTGCTGAACGTCCGCCCTTTGCAGCCAGGCTACGACTCGGGCATGAGTGTCTGAGGAGCGTTCCCAGAACGAATTAGAAAGTTTGTTTTTAATCAGTGATTCGCGGTTTGCTTCGTAAAACGCGAGGAGGTTTTCATTGGCGGCATCGGAACCTGACATGAGCACCTCCAGATGCCGGTCAATGTCAGTCAGGCATCTTGCCAGTGCGCAAACTTGGGCATCGATATGGCAGACAATGCTTGCCCAGGACGCCACCATCGCCTCAAGAACGGCCTGAAAGGCCTTCCGGCGGTCTTTGCGCCATTCGTCAGGCCAGCCTGACATGACAGGTTTTTTAAATACGACCTCGATCTCCAACGAAGAATAGGGCTCGGACGCCAGTTCGATGATCCGAGGGAAAAAGTATTCGAAATCAGGTGTGTCACCTACGGTGAGAAATACAGAAAACGAGTATTGCCAGAGCTGTTCCGCTGTGAGTTCGCGCAAAGGGGGTGTCAGCAGCGTTGCGAAATCAGCGGGGTCCTTCACCGGTGACGTGACGATGCTGGCAGGGCGTTTGGCGACAGCGAAGGCGTTGTAGAGGCCTTCGACTGCTTGGCGAACCTCGGGTGTCATGTCGCTATTTTGCCAGCCACAAAATCCCCGTCGCTGTCACCTGGATGTTCTTCTTCACCGGACTGAGCTTGAACGTCTCAAACACCAGCGTGGCCGGATCGTACTGATCGCGGATCTTCTGCGTGTCGTCGGCGATCTGCTTTTCCAGCTCTGCCATATCGGCTTTGAGGGAATCCAACTCGTTCTGGGCTGCCTTCACATCCTGGCCTTCCTTCCACACGCGTGAGGCGCTGCTGATCGTGCTGGCTTTGACGAGGCTGGTCTTGCGGCCGAAGATCGCCCCGAGAATGCTGCTCCCGATCTGCACTGCGGTGCTCAGCTTTGCACTGCTGGCCTGCGCCTGCTGCACATCGACCTTGCTGGCGGCTTTCTCGGCTTTGTCCTGCAGTGCCTTCATCGTCTTCGCGGTCTTGACGCGCAGTTCTTCAATGGCGGCATCGCGCTGCTCGCGGGTCGTTTGTGTGATGCGAACCTTGAACTCGTCCTGCTTCTCGCCGGGATTGGAATACACCTCCAGCAGCGGTGAAAAGAAAACTTCGAGGATGTGGTTGGAAAAAACCCAGTCGGCGAAGTCTTTTTTGATGCTGGTGTAGGTTGCCGTTTTCAACGCGGGTCCTGGCAGATCAGCGTAGGCGGCATTCTCCTTCGGTTCAGATTCATACTTCGAGAGATCGTCGTCTTTCGGTACATCGACAAATTTGTCCCACAGCACCTTCTGCTTCTCGATGTCGATTTCATTCACAAGCGTAATGATGCTGCGTCCGCTGATTTTCCGCTTCGCATCATCAAACATGACCGTCGCACTGCGCAAAATGGCGGGCGTGTAGGTGATGCGCTCGCCGTCGTCATCGCTCGGTTGGAAGAGCTCGGTGGCTCCTTCGGGCAGCTTCGGGCGCACGGTGTTACGGTCGGTGGCTGTTCCGCTGCTGGTTCCGGGCGGGGCAAAGCCATCATCCTCGGCTGCGGTGGCTCCCTTGGCTCCAGCCTTGGTGCGCAGCGGGTCCATGAGCGCCTTGATCTGCGGGCGGGAGAGCGGTCCGCTGAGGTAGCTCATCAGCCAGCGCACGGTGAAGACCACAGGGTGGTCTTCATGCACGTTGTTCATGAGGAAGACGCGGTTGCCGAGTCCTGCCAGCGTTTGTTCCATGAGCTGGCGGTCGAACTTGCCTCCCGCCGTGTTGGCGGCGCCTTCGAGTCCTTCGAGCACGCGCATCTTGTCGCGCTCCGTTTGCAAGCGGCCCAGCCACCAGGTGCCGATGTTTGCCAGCGCCTTGTAGTCGAGGTCAGCGGGGTTTTGCGTGGCTAGCAGGATGCCGAGGCCAAACGCACGCGCCTGTTTGAGCAAGATCATGAGGGGCTTCTTCGAAGGCGGCATCGCCGTTGGCGGCAGGTAGCCGTAGATTTCGTCCATGTAAAAGATGGCGCGCAGAGAGGTGGTGCCCTGCTGGGTGCGCATCCAGCCAAGAAGCTGGTTCATCAGCAGCGAGACGAAGAACATGCGCTCCGTGTCGCTGAGATGCGCAATGCAGAAGATGGTGATGCGCGGTTTACCCTCCGGCGTGTAATACATGCGCTGGATGTCGAGCGCCTCGCCTTCCAGCCAGGTGCTGAAGCCGGGAGATGCGAGGAGGTTGTTCAGCTTCATCGCCAGCGCTGTGCGCTTGGCCTCGGGCATGAAACTTTCGAGGTCCACCACGCCGACTTTGCGAATCGGCGGCTGCTGGATCTGACGGACGAGATTTTCGAGCGTGATGTTCTGACCTTTCTTCCAGCAGAATGCCACGATGTTGCTCAGCAGGATGTGCTCCGGCGACTGAATGGGGTCCGCATTCACATTTAGCAGGCCCAGCATGGAGGACACCGTGTTCTCGATGCGGTCGCCGAGCGCTTCGGCATCCTCCATCACTTCGGCGGGCGGACAGTTCAGAGAGCTGAGAATGGACACCGGCAGCCCCGCATTGCTGCCGGGTGTGTAGATCGCCATGTCCACATTCGCGCGCAGCTTTTTGATCCGGTCGGCACTTTGCCCCCATTCTCCCAGCCCCTTCTGCCACAAGGCCGATTGCGCCGCCGCGTATTCATCGGGCGACTGCCCCTTGCGGCGTGCCTCGTCCTCATTGATCCACGGGCGGAACTCTTCCGGCGTGAGATTGGGGAAGGTCAGCAGCGCATTGCCGATGTCGCCTTTCGGATCGATCGCGATGACTGGCACACCATCCATGGCCGCTTCTTCGAGCAGGGAGAGGCACAGGCCGGTCTTGCCGCTCCCGGTCATGCCGAGCACCACGCCATGTGTCACGAGATCCTTGGAGTCATAGAGAATGAGGTCATCTTTGACCTGCTTTGACGAGAGATCGTATTCACGACCCAGGTAGAAAGTGCCGAGCTTTTCGTATTGGTCAGGAGAGATGGGCATGGTGGATGAGAAAGGTGTGCAATGAGCGTGGCGGGGGCGGGTAGGATTGCAAAATGAGAATTGGAAAATGCAAAACCGGAAATGACAGGCAGGGTAAGACATGCGTGCCGCATTTATGCTCATCATGACCACCACCACTCTCACCGCCGAAGTTTTGACATATCCTCAGACACGCAAGGAGGACGTGGTGGACACGCATCATGGTGTGAAGACAGCCGATCCCTACCGATGGCTGGAGGATGACAACTCGGAGGAAACCAAGGCTTGGGTGAAGGCGCAAAACGCCGTGACGTTTGCTTATCTTGAAAAGCTTCCACGCCGCGAGGAGATCAAGACGCGCCTGCAGAAGCTTTGGAACTACGAACGTATGGGGCAGCCCTTTGAACATGGCGGGCGCTGGTTCTTCACCCACAATTCGGGGCTGCAAAATCAGGCGGTGCTGATGACGGCGGATTCGCTGGAAGGAGAGGCCAAGGTGTTGCTGGATCCGAATGCGATGTCAAAGGACGGCACCACCTCACTCTCCGATTACGCTCCCAGCGAAGACGGCAAGCTCATCGCCTACGGCATCTCCGAAGCCGGCAGCGACTGGACGACTCTCCGCGTGCGTGACATCGCCACCGGTCACGATCTGGATGACGTGGTGAAGTGGGTGAAGTTCAGCGGCGTCTCCTGGCGCAAGGACGGCAGCGGCTTCTACTACTCACGCTACGATGAACCCAAGGCCGGCGCGGCGCTCACGGCGAAGAACGAATTCCACAAGCTGTACTTCCACCCGCTGGGAAAATCGCAGAGCGAGGACCAGCTCATCTATGAGCGCAAGGACGAGCCGAAATGGGGCTTTGGCGGTGGCGTCACGGAAGATGGCGAGTACCTCGTCATCCAAGTCTGGCTGGGTACCGAGCCGAAGAACCGCGTGTTCTACCAAAAGATCGCTGGTGGCGGGCCGGTGGTGGAGTTGCTCAATGACAACGACGCACGCTACGATTTCATCGACAACGAAGGCCCGGTCTTCTACTTCCGCACGGATCTGAATGCTCCATGCTTCCAGGTCATCGCCATCGACGTGCGCAAACCCGAACGTGGCAACTGGCGCATCGTGGTTCCCGAAGTGCCGAAGGTGCTGCTGGAAGGCGTCAGCACGGTAGGCGGGCAGATGTTCTGCGAGTACCTGCGTGATGCCAAGACCGAAGTGAAATGCTTTGATCTCGATGGCAAGCTCCTTCGCGACATCAAGCTCCCCGGCATCGGCAGCGCAGGCGGCTTTGGAGGTCATCGTCATGACTCCTCCACCTTCTACACCTTCACCGGTTTCACCGAGCCTGGCGCCATCTATCGCATGGATTTGAAAACCGGCGAGAGCAAGCTGTGGAGGAAGCCAAAGGCGGACTTTGACGGCTCCGCGTTTGAGACCCAGCAGGTCTTCTACCACAGCAAGGACGGCACGAAGGTGCCCATGTTCATCGTCCACAAAAAGGGGCTGAAACTCGACGGCTCAAACCCCACGCTGCTTTACGGTTACGGCGGCTTCAACATCAACCTCACCCCCGGATTCTCCGTCTCCCGCGCCGTGTGGCTGGAGATGGGTGGCGTCTTTGCCATGCCCAACCTGCGCGGCGGTGGCGAGTATGGCCGCGCATGGCATCAGGCCGGCATCAAGCTCGGCAAACAGAATGTGTTCGATGACTTCATCGCCGCTGCTGAGTGGCTCATCGCAAACAAGTACACCACCAGTGCCAGGCTCGCGATCCAGGGTGGAAGCAATGGCGGGCTGCTGGTCGGTGCCTGCATGACACAGCGCCCCGAACTCTACGCTGCCGCTTTGCCCGCCGTGGGCGTGCTGGACATGCTGCGCTTCGAGAAATTCACCATCGGCTGGGGCTGGAAGAGCGACTACGGCAGCGTGGAAAACCCTGCCGAGTTCGGAGCGCTGCTCAAATATTCCCCCTATCACAATCTCAAGCCCGGCACGCGGTATCCTGCCACGCTTGTGCTCACTGGCGACCACGACGATCGGGTGGTGCCAGCACACAGCTTTAAATTCGGCTCACGCCTGCAGGAATGCCAGGCCAAGGACGGACCTCCCGTCCTCATCCGTATCGAAACCAGCGCCGGTCACGGGGCCGGGACCGCGCTGAACAAGACCATCGAGAAGACGGCGGACGAATGGGCGTTTTTGGTGAAGGCGCTGGGAATGTGATGCGGTAAGATGGACATTCATATCCGTCGATCAGCGCTTCCTGAACCTTCCGCCGCCATCAGTCTGCCTCACGGTTTTGCAAGGATGCGCTGGCAGTGGACTTGTGCCCGTGTGGACGGGACTATTTTCGGCTACTCCCTGACAAAGAAATTCGCAAACGTCACCGGCTTCCCAAAATCTGCCACACCCACCGGCCCTTTCGCTGCTCCTTCAAGCGTAGCCTCAATCACCTGCGGATTGGCCTCCTGCGTCTCCATCAGCGTGGCGGTGGCTTTGCTGCCATCGAGCTTCAGACGGAGGCGATACCACTTGCCCAGCTTCACCTTGTCAGCGCCGAAGGCAATCGGAGCCTTGCCTGTGCCGATGATGACGGCGGGATTCTTGTCACCCCGCACACAGAAGCCGGCGCATGGCGTGTTCAGGTTGGCGGATTTTAGAAGCTGGAAGTCGGCGATGAACTCACCATCGGCGATTTCAGCTTCGCTCCACAGGGGGGAGGATTCCTGACCATCGGTGGCGTCAAGTTTGAGGTTCCAGTTGGAAGGTTTCCAGCGTGCTTCGGCACCGGCAGCCACTTTCCAGCCGCGCAGGTCGAGTCCGTTGTAGAGGTGCTTCCAGTCCTGGTCCAGCGGCGCGGATTCCGCGGCGGTGGCACCAGTGCTGGACAGTTCCTTGATACGTACGTTGCGAAATTCCACCGGCGCACCTTCGGACTCCAGAGCCAGATAACCTTTGCGCCAGAAGCATTTGTCGCCGCCGCTGACGACCTTGCCATTCACCGCGAGCGTCAGTGTGCCGTTGTCGCCGGTGATGCGGTAGTGGTTCCATTCGGGCGAGGGCTTGCTGCGTTCCTCGCTGGGAAAGCTGCGCTGGCCGCTGTGCTCACCATGCGGCTCCATGGTTGCCCCGTGGATGGGGAAGACATCGCCATGCGTCGTGAACCAGCGCGGCTTCGTCGGGTCCGCATGCTTCATGTAGCCCTGGTCCAGCACCTGCACCTCGATGCCGCGCAGAAACGGCACGCCCGGCGCGGAGATGGGGCTGCCCCAGATGAAGACACCGGAATTGCCACCGCTGGTGAGGTGCCGCCACTCGCACTCGAGGATGAAGTTCTCATACTGCCTCTCCGTGCGCATCGCCCCGGTGGGAACGCCCGTGCAGCTCACCACGCCGTCTTTGATGCTCCACGTTTCCGGCGCGCAGTTCGCATTCACCCAGCCGCTGAGGTCTTTGCCGTTGAACATCGGTACGAAACCTTCGTCATCGGCGGCGTGGGCGACGCGGAGGGCGGTAGAAAGGACAAAGGCGCAGAGCAGCGTGGTTGGTTTCATGTGCAGATGCATACGTTGGCAGAGGCCAAGGCTTCGCAGTCTAAACTGAAACTTTGGGGGGGGATCCCCTACGCATCATCCAAACAAGGCCGCAACCGGCTTGCCGCCATCGGTGATCGGCACGGGGCGCGTGCCATCCATCAGCTCCTTGCTCGGATCAATGCCCATCGCTGCGTGAATCGTCGCGTGGAAGTCCACCAGCGGCACGGGGTTCTCGACGGGTTTTTTGGACAGTTCATCGCTGACGCCATAAGCGCCGCAGTGGTTCAATCCGCCGCCCGCAAGGACCATGGAGAACGTGGTGCCCTGGTGGCCGCGGCCGCCGCGACCATCAAACTCCGGTGGCCGGCCGAATTCGGTTCCCACGACGATGAGGGTTTTGTCGAGCAGCTTCTTGTCCTTCAGATCGCGAATGAGAGCGGCGAGGGCGGTGTCCAGTTCCTGAATGAGAAGGTGCTGGTTTTTGTAGCCTTCGTTGTGAATGTCCCAGCCTGTGCCGTTCATGAAGTTGAGGTTGTGAGACACCTCGATGAAACGCACTCCTGCCTGCACGAGGCGGCGGGAGAGCAGACAGCGCTGGCCGAATTCACCGCCGTAGGCATTGCGCAGCGCGGCGGGCTCTTCTTTGAGATTGAAATGGCGCATGAAGTTCGGGCCGGAAAGCTTCAGCGCCTGTTCCTGCGCCGTCTTGTAGTCAGCGATGGACGATTCTCTTGGCGCACGCGCCATCAGCGGAGCGAGCAGCTGCTCACGCGTGAGCGCACGCTTTTCATCGACGAAATCTGGGCGCGTGAACCCAGCCGGTCCGGTGTTCGTGTCCGTCAGGTACACGTACCCCGCCTTAGCACCGAGGAAGCCGGGGCCACGGCTCACGTTCGGGTAGCCAATGAGAATGTACGGCGGCACCTCGCCACCCGCGGCTCCCCGCTCATGGGCAATGATGGAGCCAATGCTCGGATATACCACATTGCCGGAAATCATGCGGCCCGTATGAACAATGTTCGTGGCAAAGGCGTGCTCGTCGATGACGTGATGATTCACCGTGCGCATCACGGTCACGTGCTCCATGACCTTCGCTGTTTGGGACAGATGCTCCGTCACCTGCACGCCGGGCACCGTGGTGTCGATGGCCTTGTACAGTGATCCCGCCACCTTCGTCTTGTCCGTGTTGTTGCCGAGTTTCTTGGGGTCAAAGGTGTCGATCTGAGCCATGCCGCCGCCCAGCCAGATGAAGATGCAATGCTCCGCCTTGCCCTTTGGCATATGGACGGGAGTGTTGTTCGCAAACAACGGTGCGGCGCCAAAAGCGGCGGCGGAGGTGAGGAAAGAGCGGCGTTTCATGATGTTGTATCAAACGTTAGCAAAGGGTCGGTTTCATTCTTTCTGGCCCCTCACTTTCGTGGGGTGGTGGAGGATGGCGGTGTCTTGCTTCAAGGACTAAATTCCCACTCAGGCGCATTGAGCAGAGCCCAGAGTACATCCTCCATGCGGCCGCGCCATTGAGGGTCGAGTTTCTCCGTGGGCGGATCACCGGCACGAGCGGCGGCTTCCTGGGCCATGCGTACGGTGGTGGCTTCGCCATCGAGGTGATTAGACCAGCTTACGTATTTCTCACGAGCGCGCGTGGTGCTCGCAGGTCGAGTTTCCGCCTTCACCTGAGTGCGGGTGTCGAATCCAGCGCTGAGGTGCTTGGTGTAGAGCGTACGCTCTTCAGCCGTTGGATGACGCGTGAGCAGCTTGAGGAAGAGCTGGTCGATGAACTGATCGAGCGATTCCTTCTGCAGGGCCAGCGCGGTGACGCCGTGATCATCGCTCAAGCGCGTGAGCCAGATGCCCAGCGTGCCGTTGCTCAAAATCGCAGGCTGCAGCACGTTCGGATCGGCATCGCGTTTGCTGATGGGGTCCTGTCGAGAACCACGCCAGCCGAAGGCGCTGAGCACGTCGGTGACGGCTTGAATGCGTGGCAGTGCCAGGCTGGGGCGGTCGCGTTCGTTACTGGTGCTGGTCAGCATCCAGCTGCGGGATGGCTTGCCGAGGTGGATGGCATTCTTGAGATCGCGGGTGTTGTCGATGTCGAGGCAGACTTCCTCCGTGTGGAAGGGCTTGCTGGTGGCGGCAAAGAGCGAATCCACAATCTGCTCCGCCTGCAGGCGCCGTGGGGCCGGGCTGGTGTAGAGCGGGCTGGTCTGCTTCAAGACAGGATCCGTGGCGCGCTGGTAGGCCTCGCTGTTCAAGATGAGGCGCGCGAGGTGCTTCACATCGTAGCCACCGCTGACAAATTCACGGCCCAGCCATTTCAGCAGCTCCGGATGCGTGGGCTTGCCTTTTTCCCAGTCTTCGATGGGTTCCACGATGCCACGCCCCATGAAGCGCGCCCACACACGGTTGGCGATCACCTGGGCAAAGCGCTCGTTCTGCGGCGCTGTGATCATGGCGGCCAGCACATCGCGGCTGTCCTTCGGGTCTTCCGCCAGCTTCGCCGCAGCCTCATCGCAAAACTCGGCAAAGGGCCACTTCGGCTGCACTTTGGTGCCGGGCTGCAATGTCACCTGGATCAGCGGCTTGCGGCCACCGGCGTGGATCTTGTCCATCGGCACGCTGCTCGTCTTCGGCACTTCGATCTCCTTCGTGCCCAGCATCGCGGCGAGTTCGAAGAGATCCTGCTGCAAGGACTTGCCGGTGGGTGAATCATGGCAGCGTGCGCACTTCATCTCCACGCCGAGGAATGCCGTGCTGACGATGGTGCCCTTGGCTGCCATCGGCACATCGTTTTGCGAAGCCGTGCCAAATCCGGCCGGGCCGCCGAGGCGCTCGCTGCCGCGCATGCGCAGGAGTTCGGTGACGAAGAAGTCCATCGGCTTGTTGTCCTGCAGCGACTCATACAACCACCAGCGGAAGGGCCCCGTGTTGTTCAGCGTGGGATTGAGGATGTTCGGATTCTCCGCCAGCACATCCTGCCAGTAGCCCATCCAATTGTCCGCCCAGCGAGGGTCTTTCAGCAGTTGGTCGATGACGGCCTTGCGGTCCGGATTTTTCTCAAAGGCGGCAATCTCCTCCAGCGAAGGCGGCACACCCACGGTGTCGAGATACACCCGGCGCAGGAAAGTCAGATCATCCGTCAGCGGCGTGAGCGTGAGATGATCGGCACGAATCTCCGGCCAGTGCGCGCCTTCCTTGATCCATGTGGTGAGCAGAGCAATTTCCTCCTTGGTCAAAGGCTTGCCCTTGGGGGGCATGATCTCGTCTTCATCGGAGGATGAGATGCGGGTGATGATGGAGCTGTGATCCGGCTTGCCGGGATCCACTGCTGCACCGTCAGACTTGCCGCCTTTCATCGCGTCCGCGAGTGAGTCGAGATGCAATCCGCCCTTGGCCTTCGCACCGCGATGGCACTCAGTGCACTTGGCTTCGAGGATCGGCTGGATGTCCTTGAAGTAGTCGATGGAACCCTTGTGCGCATCCTGCGACTTCACACTGTCGATCTTCGCGGCGATGAAGGAATCAATGCTGCCTTCACCTGCTGGATTCTTGGCCAGCCACGCCTCGGCAGCGTTGCGGCGCGTGGCCCAGTAAGGAGCGGATTGCGCTCGCAGTTCGGCGCGTTTTTTCGCATTGATCTCCGCATAGTGCGCGTTGCGTTCCTTCTCATAGTCGGCCCATCCGGCGTCGTTGTAGGCCACTTCGCGTTTGCCGGGGGTGATCAGCTTCCACGCCTCACTGCCCTGTGGCGACCATGCGACCACCGTTTCGCCGAGTTCCGGACGGCGGATGCTCTTGCCGGTGAAGCTCCCCACCACCGTCTCCAGCACGATGAACTGCGGCTTGCCGGTGCCTTCAAACTCGCACCACGATTCGCGATTGCCGGGCGGCGCAAAGCGGAAGTCCGGGCCCAGGTCCAGATAGTCATGTTGATCTGCCACCAGATGATGCCCATCGCTGTCGTTTGGCGGGAAGGGCGTGGTCAGGATCGTCTTGTTGTCGATGTAGAGGTTCGTGGCACCCCGTGCGCGCAGCAGCAGGCGGTGCTTGCCTTTCGGGAAGGTCACGCTGGCGGCCGCACGCAGGAGGAAGGGAACGTGGCGTTCACCGCGCACACCGGTGTCCACATACTTCTGTGGCACATCGAAGAAGCCGAAAACGTCCTCGGTGTAGGTCTCGGCCACTTTGGGGTGTTCGCTCGGCCATGCATTCGCGTCAGGCATCCCTTCTTCGGCCAGTTGCACCAGCACGCGACCCGCAGGGACTTGCTTCTTCGCGATGGGCGGTGGCGGCGGGACAAACTGATACTTCGCCTTCAGCGCATCCACATCGACCGGACCGCGATAGATCGCCACGTCGTCGAGCCAGCCACTCAGGGAGTGGGAGGAGGCCAGCGTGGAGCCGCTGCCGATCACGAGCGCGTCTCCATCCGTGACTGGAGCACGATCCGTCTCACCACCCATGTCCCAGGTGCCTTCGGTGGGGCGTCCGTCGATGTAGCCCTTGATGCTCTTGAGTTTGCCAAAGGTGTAGGTCACCGCGATGTGGTGCCACCCTGCGTTTGGCAGCATGTCCTTGGACCACCAGCGATGCCATGCGCCCTTCTTTCCGGGGACATCCGCGCTGTGAAACAGAAAGCCGATCTGGGCACCACTCTTGGCCGCCTGCAGGCGCAGCGCGTAGTTTTGGTTCTCCGTGCCAAATTCCTTCGTGCCCAGCCGGCCCTTGCCGAGGATGTAGGGAGAGCCGCTCAGCCCCGCCGGCTTCACCCAGGCCTCCAGCGTGATGGTTTCATTCAGGCCAAAACGCAGCGCCTCGCTGTCCGGGATCGTGAGGGCGGATTTTTTGCCATCGCCCGTGAAGCGCTGGGCCGTGTTGTCCTTGCTGAAGCCGGGAAAGCTTGGTGAGCGCGGACCGGGTTCCTTGCCATCATCAAACCGCCATTGCATGACCGGTTTGGCCAGGGGTTTGTCCGCAATGTCATTGCCACCGCTGTCGTTTTGAGCGGAGGCGAGGCGGGTTAGCAGGAAAGTGGCGAGAACGTAGCGCGTCATGCTCCTATCAACGCCGGATTGCGCCTTCTTTCAGCATTTCCGGCACCCCACTTTCGTGAGGGCAAAAAAGCACTTGCGAAATAAATGAAGATGCATAACCAGTTACCACATGTCTTACGCACTCACCCGAACCAGCATGGCTTTGGATCAGTTCACCCTGCGTGTGCTTGATGTGCTCGCCAAAAAATGGGGTGTCCCGAAAGCTGAGGTCATGCGCAGGGCCGTGAGACGCATCAAGGAGGAAGAAGACATGAAAGACCAATGCCCCAAACCACTCAAAGCTCTCGACTGGCTCCAAAATGGCGGCGGTCTTACCGTGCAGGAGGCCGAGGCCTTTCGCGCCGAGGTGCAGGCTGAGCGCGATGCCAAACGCTACTGGTGGGAAGCATGATCCACCTGGACACGAATCTGCTCATTGATCTTGTCACCATTGGCTCGCCGCACACCGCGGTGATTCGCCAGTGGCTGGAAGAGGGGGAGCAGCTTGCCGTCTCCGCCATCGCGTGGTCGGAGTTTTTGAACGGCCCGCACACCAAGGCGCAGAAGGACGCCGTGCATGCTATCCTGGAGGGGCGCATCTTGGATTTCACTGCCAGAGAAGCCGAGCAGGCCTCACGCTTGTTTCATTATACCGGGCGCAAACGCGGCAGCCACGCCGACTGCATGATCGCTGCCTGCGCGATGACCCACCAGACGCGCGTGGCGACGCGCAACATCGCCGACTTCGAAAAATTCGTGCCTCATGGGCTCATGCTGCTGCCGGTGGAGACGGTGACTAAACCTTGACCAGCCCCCGCCTGATCGCCTCCGCGGTCGCCTGCGCCCGGTCATTGACCTTCAGCTTCATCAAAATGCGGCTGACATGCTGCTTCACCGTGTCTTCGCCGATGCCCAGCATGGCCGCGATTTCCTTGTTGGCGTTTCCCCGGGTCACGAGGGCCAGGATCTCGCGCTCACGCGGCGTGATCTCCGGTTCCGCAAGGCGGTCCTTGAGCCGCTGAACGATGTCATCTGGCAGGCTCCGCTCGCCCCGGGCCACCGTGCGAATGGCGACGATCAGATCTTCCCGCGAAGACGATTTTTGCAGATAGCCCAGCGCGCCCGCTTTCAGCGCCGCCTGGATCTCATCGTCTCGGGCAAAGGTGGAAAAGATCAGGACGCGTGCCTCGGCATGGTCACGGAGCAGTGCCTGCGTGGCCTCGATGCCGCTGATGCCGGGTAGTTGCAGATCCATGAGGACGACGTCCGGCTTCTTTTTGGCAAACAGTGCCGAGGCTTCTTCACCGCGATCAGTCTCGCCCACCACCTTGAAGTCGTCCTCAAGCTCCAGCGATGCCACGAGGCCGCTGCGGACAACGAAGTGGTCGTCGATGAGCAGGAGTGAAATGGGGGAGTCGGACACGGCGGGGTGGCTCAGGTGGTGGGTTCAAGCGGGAGGCGAACGGTGACGATGGTGCCTTGTTTAGGCTGGCTTTGCCAATCAACGTCGGCGTTTATTTTGCGGCAGCGCTCGCGGATGCCCATGCAGCCGAAGTGGCCGGGCTGGCCGTTGGTCACGGCGCTGGCGGTGAGGCCCTGGCCATTGTCCGCAATGGTGAGCGTAAGCATGTCAGCGGTGGAGGAAAGATGCAGCGTGATCTCCGTGGCCCGCGCATGCTTGAGCGCATTGGTGATGGCTTCCTGGGCGATCATGCGCAGGTGGTGAGACACCGGCCCGGTGATGGGGGGGATGGGATGCAGGTCGAGTTTCAATGCCGGTGCATCCGGCGGCATGCGCGTTTGGATTTCCCGCAATGCGCTGAAGAGATCATGCAACTGGGCGGTGTCGCGCAGATCAGCCACGAGGTTGCGCGCTTCGCTTTGAATGCGGGAGACAAGACTGCGGGAGGTTTCGATGAGCGTGCGCGCCTTGTCTTCAAGGGGACGTGTCGAGGCGGCATCCAGCCGGAGGGAGAGGCCCGTGAGCTCCTGCTCCAGGGTGTCATGAAACTCTCGCGCGATGCGCTGCCGTTCATCCAGCGTGGCCTGCTGCACGATGCGGCCGCTCAGGATCGTGATCTGCCGCCTCTGAGCGGCGATCCAGATGAAGGCCAGCAGCACAAGGCCGGCAAGAATGCTGCTGGCGAGGACAAGGCGGCCGGGGGTCCAAAACGGCGCGGCATGGAGCACCTTCAGGTCATCCACCGAGCGCAGCAGGAGCGAGGCTCGCTCGGCCTGTGAGCGAAACCCCTTGTCAGTCGAAGACTCCACCAGGCAGATGCCGGTAAGCTCAACCGAGGTGCCAATCTCGATCTCAGGTGGACCTGATTGCATCAGGAAGGCCCTCAGAGGAGTGCTGCTGGAGGTGAGGCGCAGTTCAAAACCGTCCGCGCTGCGGAAGAAATCATTGAGCACCGCTGGCGTGGCGAGGTGGATGAGATCAGCATCGTGCGAGCCATTTTGGAATTCTTGGAGGGAAACAACGGTGGCTGCAGGTGCTGCGCCCGGCTCTGTGGCAAGCACGAGCGCATCTGCCAGCGAGGCGCTGAATCCGGCCATGATGGGAAAGCCGACGATCTCGGCACCTTGTCCCGGGGTGAGCGTGACTGGCGTTGTCAGGCGGATCGCAATGGAGGGCGATTGCTGAGGCCGGGGCCGCGCATCCTTTGGCTTTTCACGAGGCGGCGGCGGTGGGGTGGCATCGCGCAAAAACACACGACCATCGGGAAAGGCGGCCAGCACGGTGCCGCGAATTCGGGCGCGATGATGGGGCTCGTCCGCTGCGCCAAACTGCAGCAGAGCCACCACGGAAGTGATCGGCAGCGCCGAGAGCGCTGGCGCGGGCTTGATGATTTCCACATCGCTCCAATCCGTGACTCTAATGTAGGGAAATACGAGCTGTCGGCGGTCGTTGATTCCGCCTGCTGCAAGAGCGGTGATCCGAAGGCGCGCATCTACCAGCGGTGGCGCGGTCTCCAGCGGCGCATCAATGCGCACTTCCAGCACCCGGCTGCCAATCGCCAGACGCAGCAGCGAGCGGTTCTCGTCCAGTCGCGTCAGGGTTCGTCCCAGTCCTTCGACGATGACGCGCTGGTAATGAAAGCGCCCTGTGGCGAGATCATCATAGCTCGCGGGAACGGCCATGGGAGGTGCCGCATGGCCCAGGATTTGCAGATCGGAGACATCCACACCCGGAAAATAAAGCCCGGCGGTCGTGGTGCCCCGAATGCGTACATGATCCCCGACACGCAGATCATTGCGCGCGGGTTTGAAGTGCAGGTGCGTACCGGCCGTCTCATCCTGCACAAAAGCGGTGCCTCCGTTTTCCACAAAGCCGACCGTGGCGGTGAGATCCACCGGCAGTTTTTCCAGGCTGCGCTCATATGGCAGCATCCGGATGTCGATGGCGCGGGAAAGGGGGGCTTCTGCCGCGAATACCGAATGAAAAATGACTAATGCCGTCATCAGAATGGAATGAAAGAAGACCTTTGGCAGAACACGGCGTCTGCCATTCGTCATTTGGCATTTCTCATTCGTCATTGTCAGTCATCCGTCGGGTCCACGCCGCGCTGCAGCTTCCTCACCAGATCCTTCACTTCATGGGCACGGCGCAGGTTTTTAAAACTGACCTCGATGCCGGCATTTGCGGCGGTGGAAAAATCGATGGTGCCCAGGCCGAGCAGACCCTTGAGGCCGCTCTCGTACACGTCCAGGCTGCGGATGTCGCAGATGCGCGCCTCCTTCGAGCTGCGGCTGATGATGCCCCAGATCAGCTCCACTCTCTCACGTGTGACGATGTAGTCACGCGAGTACCGAGCGATGCCGATGGCGATGAGCGTGGAGGTCGCGCACAGCAGCGCGATGATGGCATACTCCAGCTGAACGAAAAAGAGCAGCCCGGCGGCGATGATGAGGAGCACGCAGAGCAGCAGCCCCTTGATGTACCCCAGCCAGGACGGGTGTGCATGGTGCAGAATGATTTCCCCGCTGGGGGAGAGCTGGTAGCGGATTTTTTTCTTCGCCTCCGGCTCATTATCTTCATCCAGATCTTCTGGGTCGGTCTCATCCTCATCTGCCTCTTCCACGTCGAAATCTTCGGCTTCGGCGTTCTCAGCATCCTTTTCCAAGGCGGGGGCGGGCTCCGGATAGTCGAGATCGGGGCTTATCTCACGATACATCGGCCGGCCGATCCGCGCCTGCCCGCTGCTGGCAGTGGGGCGGCGCATGCCGCTGACCAGTTCCCCTACAGTGTGCATGTGGCCGGTGTCCTCATCCATGCACATTTCTCCACGGGCCAGGGAGCCGCGGGCCACGAGCGTGTAGAGATCCTCCTTGGACAGCGGATCGCTGAAAGCCGGGTGCTGCGGGAGTGTGTAGCGGGCGGACATTGGGAGGGCCTGTTCCCGGCCACCAAAGCACAGGCGCACTGCCTGTGTCACGTCCAATCACTCGGCCTCGGGCACGGGCGGCAGCAAATCTTCGCGTTTCATCAGGTCCGCCACCTTGAGCAGCAGCAGTTCGCCTTTGGGCGTGTGGATGATTTCGCCCAGGAACGGCGTGAGGCGGTCGATCTCCGCCACGGCGGAATGCACCAGGCTGGCGATGATGCGCGCATCGTGCCGATGCGGTGGAAAGACATTGGTCACGCGAAACATCACCTGTCCGCTATCCCATTCGAGTTCGAAGTTGCCAAGGTTCAGGTCCTTGTTCGTGCGCATGAGCAGCTCGCACACGGGCAGGCGGTGGGATGCGGGGACCTGCAGCGTGGCGCTGGAGACAACGGTGATGATGTGCGTCTCGCCAAAAATCTGCACATGCAGCGGGATTTTGGTGTGGTGCGCTTCGAAGTCGGCCTCAATCACGGAGTGCTCGGGCACTTCACGGTAGATCCAGCCCATTTCCTTGAAGGTGTTCAGGGCGGTGGCGTAGAGGGCGGACATGCGGCGGGAATGAAATCTGAGATTTTAAATCTTAGATGGTCGGGGCGGCCAGATTCGAACTGACGACTTCTTGCTCCCAAAGCAAGCGCTCTACCAGGCTGAGCTACGCCCCGAAGGTTGTTTCCCTCATTCGAAGTCGAACGAGGGGTCGCGATAGTGCCGCAGGATCAGAAGGACGCAAGAGGAATGTGGAATGATGAATGCGGAATGACGAATGAATCACCTCGCAGGGGCCTTCAGAGACATCGTACCGCTGAAATTCCCGATCAATTCGCGTTCCCACCATTCACCCGTGGCTTTCCGCACTTCGGCGCTTGTGAAGTGGTAGCGGTAGAGTTTGGCGCGGAGGTGGGTGATTTTCTCGACAGGGAAGGGCGGCGGCTCCAGCAGCTCCCACACCGGCTGCTTGTGCTGGAGCAGGGCGGTGCAGAACCGGCCGAACCAGTGCATGGGTGAGTTCGGATTCGCATCCCGCTGCGGATCGTAGTTGGGATACAGCGCGGCGAACCACATCTGCCAGTCCAGCCTCGGCTGATGCGGGGCGATGAACGGCGGGCGGCGCTTGGGATCTCCCGGCTTGTATCTAAACTCCAGCGGGAGGAAGAGCGCGCCGTCGTCGCTGACTTCGAGGATGATTTCAGGGCGCTCCTCGGTCATGTCCTGAAAGAGACCGTAGGCGTTGAATGAGCGCGTGCGGGCGATGGGGGCGTCGAGTTTTTCATGCAGCGCCGCAGGGAGCATCGGCTTGAAGTGCGGAACACGTCCCGCGAGAAAGGAATCGGCGGCCAGCAGGGTGACCAGTGCCACCGGCGCGACTGCCGCCAACGCCGGCCATTGCGTCCAACGCACAAAGGACGGGCGCGGAGCCTCGGAATCGACGCGCAGCCACTGGCGCAGGCGTTTGGGAAACCACCGGTCATCCAGCAGGGTGATGGCGAGTGCTGCAGTGAGGAGATCGAAGAAGTTGTAGTTCCCGGTGGCGGAGATCAGGGCCATCAGGACCAGAAAACCCAGCGCAGCAGTCAGACGCCCCCAGCGGCCAAGGAAAATGGCAAAGGGCAGGCCCAGCTCGATGACATACATGATCCAGCAGCTTGCGATGTGAATCCAGCGCGGGGCATTGTGGGCGAACCACGAGAGGCCGTTCGGCAGCGGCTGCGTTTCGTAGTGGTAGAGCAGCGCGGTCATGTCATGCCAGGGCAGATCGCCGCCGCCGATCTTGACGTAGCCGGAGAGAAACATGAGGCGGAAGAGCAGCCAGTGCAGCAGGAAGATGGAGCCACGCGGCGGTTCCGTCGGGCTGCGCCAGGACCATAAACGCCACGGCGCGACGAACAACGCGAGAAATCCGGCCTCCAGCAGCAGCGCATCCCATTGGTATCCCATGAAGATGTCGCCTGTGGTGGCGAATGAAAGATACCCAAACCAGAGCAGCGCCAGCAGCGGCCCCTGTGCCACACCCGCCATCACCAGCACGCTCACCACACAGCAGGCGGTCAGGACGCCATGCGCAAAGGCCTCGCTGTAATGCCAGTGAAACACGCTGGGCATCTGCCAGAACAGCGTCTGGTGTTCCCGTGCCTCATAAGCGTGGATATTTTCCAGCAGCGTCTTTGCGGGCACGATTCCGTTCTCGCCCACCAGTCCGTCATACTGAACACCCCACGAGACAAAGGCGATCAGATAGATTCCCGCCAGCAAACGCGGAAACAACCACCGGACGACGGTGTAGCGTCCGCGATGGGATTCGAGCCAGGGGATTGGGTTCATGTCGTTGGAGTGGCACGCACCCCTCAAGAAATGTCACAGGTACTGTCGCCGTATCAAACTTGATTCCTTTGCTTTCGATAGGAGGCGAGTTCGCTTGGAGTCATGAGCTTGTCTAGAATGGGATGTTTTAATCTCCAATACTTGAAGCATGCAAGAGGTCCCATGGCTGCATATCCAGTTTCATAACGAACCCGGGCGGCCAAGCCTCTAGCGGAATGAAATGTGGCGATCACAGTATGAATGGGTTCTGCGGTCATATTCATCGACTGAGGCGGTCCCTTGAATATTCCGAACTCGGCACGGACAATCGATTCTGAATCTACCTCGTAGTGCCTCTTGTCGCAGACGGCCACAAGTCTTCGAGTCGTCCACACATACCAGTCACCTTCTGAGAAGGAGGCGCTTACCAAGGGGCGTTCTTCATTTCCCAAATTAAGAGGTATCGGTGGTTCAGCATGCATGACACCGATCGAGGTGGCCCGCCAGTTATCACGCTTCATTGAAGAGTTGTAGATCAGATCGATCGCTATTGCGGCGATCTTTTGCTCGCGAGTCATTGCTAACTGTTAACCATTTTCATTGGTCGGCAACCGCCAGCCTCGGATTCACATCCAGCACCTGCTTCAGATCTGCATCACTCATCCCCAGCTCCGCCAGCGCATTGGCCTTGATCCTCGGCACCGTGACGGTGCTGCCGACAAAATGCGTGCCATCCGGAGAGCGGGCCACAAGGTCTTCGCCAATCAGGATATCCCAGCCGGCGAGGGTGTAGCGACCGGGGCCCAGACGAGCGGCGGAGATGGCGTCGGTGACGAAGATGGTGCGCTCAAGGCCAATGCCGGCGAGCCAGTTTTTCAGCACGAAAAACGGCACATGCACGCCGTCCGGGATGAAGCACAGCCAGAGGCGGTCATTCAGACTGAGCGCGCGCTGGATGATGTTGTCATGGCGGTGCATCTGGATGGGGCAGCCGTTGCCGAGGTGGGTGAACATCGACAGACCCGCATCGCAGGCGGCATTGAGCTGGTCGAGCGAGGGATCGCAGTGGCCGGCAGAAACGGTGACACCCTGGGAGGAGAGGAAGGCCGTGGTTTTGCTGCCTTCATCATGCTCGGGGGCGAGGGTCACGAGTTTGGCGAGCCCACCGGCGGCGGCGAGCAGGCGCTTGGCGTCGTCCACATTGGCAGGCTTCACGGCGTGGGGCGGATGTGCACCCACATAACCTTTGATGGGATTGATGAACGGCCCTTCAATATGGATGCCGGTGATGATGCGGCGGGCCAGTTCATCCTTTTCCCGCAATTCGACCAGTTTGCCGATGCGGCGCTCCAGCGTGGGGATCTCATCCGTGATGAAGGTGGCCAGGATGGCATCGCACCCGTCTTCCGCCAGAGCCTCACAGGCATGGTGCAAAGATTCGGCGGTGAGGTTGTCGCCGTTGAAGTCGGTGCCGGCATAGCCATTGACCTGGAGATCGAAAGGATTCATGCCGATATTGGAGCGGGTTCGGAAAGGGGAATCAAGGCTGGGAGGTGATGGGTTTTGGTATGAATGTCACTGGAAGAAGCGCGAAGGGGAATGGCTAGGTGTGCGGCGGAGTGGCCCAAAAGCCGCTTTTTTTGGCCCCGAGGTGCTGCCTCGCCCCGCCCGCCCCTTGACCTTCGGCCCGGGAGCCAGTTAATTTCCAGTGTTTACAAGTTATCAGTCTCGGCATAAAACATGCTTGGCTTTCCACGTCTCCCGAACTGGCGTGTGGTGCCAGGCTTTACCCATCACTTTTCTGATTTTCGGCTCATGATAGATCTTATCTCCAAAGGCGGACCGCTCGTATGGCTCCTTATAGGGTGCCTGTGCTTCGCTGGAGCTATTTTTATCGAACGCCTCGCCTATTTCCACCGGGCGAGCATGAATGTCGGTGAATTCCTCGCCGGTCTGGCCAGCTTGATCCGCCGCAAAAACTTCGCTGAAGCCCTGCAGGAATGCGTGGCCACGCGGGTGCCCGCCGGACGCGTCATCCATGCGGCGCTGCTCCGGCACCATGCGCCACGCGAGCAGCTCAAGGAGATCGTGCAGGAGGCGGGTCAGCTTGAGGTGCCACGGTTGGAGCGCTTTCTTGGCATTCTGAACGCCATCGCGCACGCTGCCCCCCTGATCGGCCTGCTCGGCACCGTGATCGGCCTGCTGGACAGTTTTACCAGCCTCTCCTCCGCCAATGGTGTGGCGACACAGGCCGATGTGGCTCGCGGTGTCTATCAAAGCCTGATCACTTCAGCGCTCGGTCTGGTGGTGGCGATCCCCGCCTATCTCTCCTTTGCCTTCCTCAGCGCCCGCGCCCGCTCCCTGATGCATGATCTGGAACGCGCCGGCATCGAGATCGTGAATCTGATCGAAGACGCCAACAGCACGGACAACATCGTGGAATTCCGCCCGGCGGAAGCCGCGCCGCCGATGACAAAGTCGCGTGGCCGCGGGATGAAAGGATAAGCGCCCGCAGCGCATTTTTCGGCTGGCCCAACCACTCCGCGCCTCCGATACTGCGCCTACCGCCGTATCAACCATGAAGCTCGAGAGTCATCTGCCCAAGCAAAGCCCCTGGCTGTACACGGTGCCGTTGCTGAACACGATTCTGCTCCTGCTGGTGTATTTCCTCCTCACCAGCAATTTTGTGGTGCAGTCCGGGATCAGTGTGGAGCCCCCGCAGTCGAACTCGCGGCTGACAGGCTTTGATCGCGCCCACATCATCACCGTACCCGCCGGAATGGAGGATGCGCTCTATTTTGACGGGGTCCGCATCAAAATGGGAGAGCTGCGGGAAAAGCTGAAGGCGAACCGCGAAGGCGAACGCCGTGTCATAATCCACGCTGCCAAACAGGCGACGCACGGGCGCGTGATCGAGATTGGCAACATCGCTCTCGAGATCGGGTACGAAGTCGCGTATTCCACCGTCCCGCCCAAGGCGTAAAAAATCGCTGTTTAAGATGTCCACGAAACCGCATTCGAACACTCCAGGGCTGATCTTCGCCTGGGACGTGCGCGATCACTCCATGTGGCGTCTGGTGGGCTCGCTGGTGCTGCTGATGACCGCGATGTCCGGTTTCTTTTTCATCTTCCGCATCGTGCATCCGGTGACGCAGCGGCTGCCCGTAACGCCGCAGCATGTGATCTCGCTTGATCCGAACAATCCGGCGGAGCTGGCGCTTATCCATCGGGCGCAGGACCGCAGCTTTGCGCTTCTGAGCGACGCCGAAGCTGATGCCGTGGCCCCGGTCGAAAGTCCGCTGCTGGATTTTCATCCGTCTTTTGCCGGTCATGAAATCAAGCTGAGGGATCTTGAGCCTGCGGCGCCCGCCATCCGACAGCCGCGCCTTTTCACCGCTGCTGCGGATGTGCTGCCTCCGGTGCCACGCCGCACCGTGGATTCAGTGGCGGTCCCGCCAGCCGCAAAGCTGCATGCCATCATGAGTCCTTCTCTGGCAAAGCGCGGTCCGGCCAGCGTGGAACTGAGCGGCATCAAGCTCACGCAGCCGACGCGGGTTCAGTTTCGTGTCGCCATCGGCAGCGCCGGGCAGATCGTCAGCGCGCTGCCGCTGAGCAGTGTCGAGGATGCCGACATCATGCAGCAACTTCATGCGGCCGTGCGCACGCTGCGCTTCACTCCTGCCGAGGTGAAGAGGGTGGAGTGGGGCGAAATCTCCTTTCGCTGGGAGGTGGCCCCCACGCCATGATTCCCATTCCGCTGGGTGGTTTGATCATCTTGTTCATGGCCGTCGGGGTGACGACGGTCTGCGTGCTGTGGTTTCACAGCTTCTGGCGCGATCGCAAACGCGAGGTCTATCGGCGGCGCATCGCTGTGCAGTGCCGCATTTGCGGCACGGCCTACGCCTGCGAGGCCAAGCGCAAGATCGATGTCACCATCTGCCCCGTCTGCCGCACTCCGAATGAACGGAACAAGCTGCAGCAGATCTGAAACCTTAAGCCTTCAACGCGGAACTGAATTTGAAGCGCCCTCGAATGCGGGCTTGCTTTTCAGACTGCAAATCGGCGACACTTGAAGGCATAATCCTTCCTCCCCTTGTGTCTTCACGCTCATCCCATTCCCCCACTGACGCCATGCTGCCTGCCGCCACTGCCTTGCAAGCGTCCCAACAAATCGAATCCATCATCGCGAGCGTGTCTCAGATCATTCTTGGCAAAGAGAATGTGGTGCGCCTTGCCGTGACCTGCCTGCTGGCACGTGGGCATCTCCTGTTTGAAGACCAGCCCGGTGTCGGCAAAACGATGCTCTCCCAGGCGCTGGCCCAGGCTCTGGGCCTGGGCTTCCGCCGTGTGCAGTTTACCAGCGATCTCCTGCCTGCCGACATTCTCGGTGCATCGGTGTATGACCGAGACACGGCCGCATTTCATTTCCATCGCGGCCCGGTCTTCACGCAGGTGCTGCTGGCGGATGAAATCAATCGCGCCACGCCCAAGACCCAGTCGGCTTTGCTTGAAGCCATGGAGGAAGGCAAGATCACTGCGGACGGGGCCACGCATCCTTTGCCGGAGCCGTTCTTTGTCATCGCCACGCAGAACCCCTCGTCTCAAATCGGCACCTTCATGCTGCCGGAGTCTCAGATGGACCGCTTCCTCATGCGCCTCGCGCTTGGTGTGCCGGACCGCTCGGCAGAACGCGCGCTGCTGGAAGGCCAGGAGCGCCGTGAGATGCTGCGCGCGATGCAGCCGGCGATGACCTTCCTCGAACTGCAGCAGCTTCAAACCTGGACGCGTGCCGTCTATGCTTCGCCTGCCTTGCTCGATTACTTGCAGGACCTCCTGGCTGCCAGCCGCGTGCAGGGCCACGGGCTCTCTCCGCGTGCCGGTCTCTCAGTGCTGGCCGCTGCGCGTGCCTGGGCACTGCTCAGCGGGCGGGCGATGGTGCTGCCGGAGGACATTCAGGCCGTCGCCGTGGTCGTCATGGGACATCGCCTCGAACATGCCGCCGATGGCATGACCGGCGTGGAACTGGCGCGGCAGCTCATCACCGAAACCCCGGTGCCTTGATGCCATGAAAGTGCGCGTGCGCTGGAACCGACACACGCTGGCGCTGCTCGCCATCGTGGCGGGCATGTGGTATGCGGCGGAGGCGCAGTCCAACGGAGCCGCCCACCTGATCGCGCTGCTCACGGCGACGATGGGCCTTCTCTCCTGGCTGCATGCGCGGGCAAATCTGCGCGGCGTGCATGTGCGGCTGGTGGGTGCGAGGCCTTCAGCGCAGGATTCTGCAAAGTGCATCCCTGTGGAACTGCGCGCCACGGGGGCTGTGTCGCCCTGCGGCCTCGAAGTGTTCGTCATCGGTGCCACGTCTCCCGTGTTTGTCGAACGTGTGCCTGCGGGCGGTGCGCTGATCGTTGATCTGCCGCCGCCCATGCAGCCCGCCAGCGGGGCATTGCAACTGGTGGTGCGCAGTGTTTACCCGCTGGGCCTTTTTTCGGCAGAGCGTGTGGTGGAGACAGCGTGGGTGCGCCGTGTGCATCCGGAGCCTGCGGGCGATCTGCCGCTGCCTGCGCCAAACACTTTAAGGCAGGGAGATGCCATCGAAGTTTCCACCTCCCGTGGGCAGGGTGCCGGTGGTGATGATTTCGCCGGGCTGCGTGAGTGGCGTGCGGGGGATTCACCACGGCACATCGACTGGCGTTCGGCAGCGCGCGGAGGTCCGCTGATGGTCAAATCATGGAGCAGCGGAGTGCAGGGCGTTGTGGTGCTGGACTGGAGCGCCATGACCTTGGATGAACCCGCGCGCGCTTCGCAAATCGCCCGCTGGATGGAAATCTGTGAAGCCGAGGACAGGCCATATGAACTGCGCATGCCCGGGCTCATCATTCGTGCGGGGCATGGTCCCGCTCATATGCGGCGCTGTCTGGATGCGCTCTCCATGCAATCAAGCACAGGAACAGGATCTGCCGTTTCGGATGAGTTGAAGTCTGCCCCTGCGGTCAATGTGCAGAGCGTGGAGCAGTCCACCTCTCTTCCCAAACGACCGCTGCTGTTTTTGAGCCTTGCGTTGCTGTGCGCCATCCTGCCGCTGTACGGTTACATCGCCACAGCCGGGCTGGTGGTCTGCGCCCTTTGTCTGCTGTGGCGCGGCGTTTTGCGCATGGCGGTGCCGCACTTGCTTGTCCGTGTGGGGGTCATCATCGCGGGGGCCGCTGCGGTGTACTTAAACTATGGTGAGCTGGGGGGGATGGAGCCGGGCATCGCGATGCTGCTGGTGCTGGCCGGAGCGAAGATGCTGGAAAGCCGAACGCCGCGTGAATTTCAGGTGTTGGCACTCATCGGCTGGTTCCTCGCCTTCTGCTCGGTCCTGCTGGAAAACCATCTCTCCCGCTCCGTGTGGACGGTGCTGGTGGTGCTGTTCATCACCGCATGCATGGTGCGCTTTCGGCGCAGCATCCCCGGGGCGCGTGAGCCGCTGCGCGTGACGGCCATGCTGTTTGCCCAGGCGCTGCCGATGACCGTGCTGCTCTTCTTTGTCTTTCCGCGCGGGCTGCTGGATCTGGGTTCAGCGCTCGGGCGCAGCCGCTTTGGTGAAACGGGCATCGATAATTCGCTGGATCCCGGCAAGATCGCCAAGGTGGCCCAGAGTTCAGACGTGGCCTTTCGCGCGCGTTTTCCTGATGGCGTGCTGCCTCCGAATGAGGCCCGCTACTGGCGATGCCTCACGCTGTGGGAATGCGACGGCCTGCGTTGGACGCGCGGTGAGCGCCTGAGCTTTGCGCCGCAATTGCCACGTCCAAAAGGCGGAGTGGATGTGCGCCAGATCATCGACCTTGAGGCGCACGGCAAGCGTTGGCTGCCCGGGCTGGACCAGCCGCTGATGGCAAAGCTTCGCAGGGAGCGACTTGCCCCCGAATTTGATCAATCGCTTGTCTCCCCCTTCTCTATCCAGAATACCGAACGTTTTGAGGTCGTTTCGCGCATTGAGCTGCCGACGGGGAACGATCCTGTCCGTGACCTGCCTGAGGATCATCGGGAGGCCGCGCTGCAACTGCCGGCAGTCATCTCCCCAAAGCTCAGGGAGCTCACGGACTACTGGGAATCAGTGACGCAAAATGATGAGCAGATCGTGCAAATCGCGCTCGCTTACGTGAGGACCATGGGATTCAGCTACACGCTGGAGCCTGGCGAGTACAAGGGGCCGCAGGCGCTGGAAGACTTCTTCCTCCACCGCCGCGGCGGTTTCTGCGAGCACTTCAGCGCCAGCTTTGCCACTCTCATGCGCATGGCGGGAGTGCCGTCGCGCATCGTGGTCGGTTATCTCGGGGGCGAATACTCCGATCACAACGGCGGCTACCTCATCGTGAAGCAAAGCGATGTGCATGCGTGGACGGAAGTGTGGCTGGAAAAATTTGGCTGGTATCGCATCGATCCGACTGCCGCGCTCGCGCCTGACCGCGTGAACATTGATTTGCAGGCCTTCCTGGCCGGGGGCGCGGAGGAGGCGGAGCGCCAGCGCCGCACGCTGTGGGGGCGCTCATGGCAGCACCTGCGGCTGTGGTGGGACAGCGTCAATTACGACTGGCAGAACCAGGTCATTGACTACAACCAGGAAGCCCAGCGTGGTCTCTTGGAAAGTGTCGGCCTGCGGCAGAGTAAACTTGTGCTGCTCATCCCCAGTGCGGCTTTTGTGGTGGTGGGAGCCCTGCTCGTCGCTCTATGGCTGAGGCGTCCCGCCCGCCATGCCGATCCATGGATGAGGTTGTGGCAGCGTGCCTGCAGCCGTGTGGGCAAAGCCGGTGTCCAGACCTGGATGCCGAATGAAGGCCCGCTGACCTTTGCGCGTCGAGTCGCCCTGGCGCGGCCGGATCTCTCACCTCAGTTCGACCCGCTGGTCGCCTTGTATGTTTCCGGCCGCTACGGCGCCTCGCATGAAGTCCTCGATCAATTCAAGGAAGCCGTGCAGAAGTTCAAGCCCAAACGACTGGGCCGGAAGTAGGCCCTCTTCAGCGCACGACACGTGTTCTGCGCCGCCGCAGACCCAGACCCACCAGGCCGCCGAGCAGCAGCAGAGCGCGGCTGGGTTCCGGCACGATGGCGATCACGCCGGTGCTGCCAAACTGGCTCACGTCCCAGTACCAGCTGCCGTTGTAAATCGTGAGATCGGGCAGATCGAGCGCATAGGCCCCGTTGTCGGCGCTGCCGCCCAAACGCATGCCTGTGCCGGAGTCATAATAGGCCAGTGCAATGTTGGAACCGGTCCAGTCCACCAGATCAAAGACCGCATGGTAGGCTGGCGTGAAATCGGCCAGCAGGGTGACCTGGATGGCGGAGGCCGCGTCAAGCGACAGGGTGCCATTCACGATGATGCGGTCATTGCCTCCATCCGTGGCGGTGCCGCTGACGCTGGTCAGGCGGTTGGTGATGGAGTCAAAGGTGGCGTTCAGGCCGGTGTCGCCGCTCTTGAGCTGGAGGACAATCGTTGCGGAGGCTCCGACGGTGAGATTCCCGCCGATTGAAACGGTGCCGATTTCCGTGCTCAGCCCGGGCGTGCCAGCGGTGATGGTGGCCGCATTGCCGCCCGGAGCCAGAGTGGCATTTGCCGCGAGATTGACCGATCCGGCGATTTTTCCTGTGCCGCCCAGAGTCCCGTTCGCGTTCACCTGCACGGTGTTGGTACCTGTGGCGGAATCAGGGCCGGCATACGCATTGTTCACCAGCAGATTTCCCGCGCTGACCGTGGTCTGTCCGGTGTAGGTATTGGCACCGCTCACAACGGTGGTGCCAGTGCCGGTTTGACCCACCACTCCCGAGCCGCTGACATTGTTGGCCACGGTAAGCAGATCGCTGCGGTTGAAGGCAAGGGTGGCATTGTCAATCACTGCGCCACTGCCCAGCGTGCCTGAGGTGCCGCCATTGCCCACTTGCAGGGTGCCTGCGCTGATGGTCGTCTGGCCGGTGTACGTATTGGTGCCGAGGAAGGTGAGCGTGCCCGTGCTGCTTTTGGTGATCGCACCACCTCCGTTGATTTCCTGCACGTCCTTGAGCGTGCCTGATTCGAGCGTGAGCACGTCGATGACGTTGGTGGCGTCACCAATGCTGTGCCCGGTCATGTCCAGCGTGCCGCCTTTAAGCTGGATGGTGCTGGTGGTGTTCGCCGTGGTCGAATTCGCACCACCTCCTTCACGGATGTCCACATTCGAAACCAGTGTTCCACCGCTGATGCTGAGCGTGGCCAGCGCACTGCCATAGCCGTTGGTGTTTGAGTATGTGGCCAGGACGAAGCTGCCGCCAGTATTCACGGTGAAAGTGCCGCCGCTGATGATCAGCATGCCGGTGGCCTGGGGATTTGTGCTGGTGCTGCTGCCCGCTTCTCCGCTCATGGTGGCGATCTCGATGCTGTTCGCAGTGAATGTGCCGCCGTCGAAGTAAACTGTGCCGGTGGCTCCGCCGGTGCCGCTGCTGCTTCGCTTGGCGATGACGAGCTCTCCCGTGGTGACTGTGGCCGTGTGCCCGCGTAGATCGAGCAAGCCCGTCGGGAATGCCCCTGTGGATGTGTTCAAAGAGCTGCCCACAGTGATGTTGGCGGCGGCTCCAGTTTTTCCGCCGATCACGACGGTTCCCGCACTGCCTGCGCTTTGGGAGGCAAACTGGATGACGCCATTGCCCTTGGAGACGCCGATGTTGATGTTGTCTGCGGAGATCGTGTTGGTGCCAGTCCCCAGCATCAGAATGCCTTTGCCGGCATTGAACCCGTTGCTGTTGGAAATCTGCACAGAGGCGGCGGTCACGCTGCTGCTGGTGTTGGAGAGATACAGCGTGCTCTTGTTGTTGATGCCATAGGCCACGCGAAATTCGTTCACTGTGGCGCTGAAGGAGCCGAGGCCGGTGAAGTCGGTGGTGGTGCTGTTGGCGTTGGCGGGATCGTCAAAGTTGGGTTGAGTCGCATTGGGCAGCAAATTGGCGGCTGCCTGCGAAGTGACAGTTTGCAGGCCGGCTTCAAAGTTGGAGGCTGCGTTGTTCACCACCAGCGATCCTCCGCCGCTGAATGTTGCCAGCGTGTTGGTTTTGACATTGCCGGCCACACCGGTAGAGAAGGCGCCGTTGACCTGCAGCGTCTGCCCGACGCCAATGACTACGTTGCTGCCGAGGCTGGCGTTGTTGGAGGCCACCTGCAGGCTCGCGACATGCTGGCTGGCGCTGCTAAGATCCAATGTGGCCGTGAAGACGCCGGAGCCGACAGTCACAGCGGTGCCGGTAGGAAGGGTGTCGTTCGCACCGATTTTCAGCGTGCCCGATGTGACGAGTGTGGTGCCCGTGTAAGCGTTGGAACCTGCGGCAGCGGTAAAGACCAGCGTGCCGTCCCCGGTCTTGTTGATGCCTCCTGCACCTGTGACAGGGGCCGCCACCGTCGCGGTGACGCCGGTGTCCACACGCACTTCCGTGGTTGAATTGGTGATCTGAATCTGGCCGCCGGAATTTGCCAGCGTGTAGTTCCGGGCAAACTGCAGCCCACTGACCGCCACCGCATCCTGCACCTGGACAATGCCGCCTGCCGCACCGCCAAATACCGCGATCTTTTCCAAAGAGGCCGACCAGCTCGTGTTGTTGCTGCCATCGGCCAGCGTCCAGTTGGTGCCAGCATTGGTCCAGACGCCATCGCCACCATCCACGACATTGTCTGCCACAGTGTCAGTCCCGTCCCAGTACTGTGCGCTGATCCCGGTGGCCACCAGGTTCACCGCTTTGTTCACCGTGTCCACGACGATGGAAAGGTCGTACCCCGCGAGCATCTGTGCGGTGAGACCGTTGTCGGTCAGGGCACCCGTGTAGCCGATAAGCTTGTAGGTGCCTGCCGTGAATCCCGCGCCCGTCGTGACCCTCACAATGCCGTCAAGCGTGATCAGGCTGCCATTGGCCTGAATGAGGTCGCTAGAGGTGCCGAGATCAAACATCAGCAATGTGCCGTCATTGAGCACCAGATTTCCTCCCACGGTCAGCGTGCCAGTGCTGCCGGCCGTCAACGCGCTGCCAATGATGATCGTGGAGTTGTTCGCTGCCGTCAGATTGCCGCCGATGGCTCCTGCATAGGCGAATGTGCCGCCATTGTTCACCGTCACCGCTGTGTTGCCCAGGGTGCCGGTCACATTCAGTGTTCCCGCATTCACCGTGGTGGCTCCGGTGTAGATGTTGGTTCCGGTCAGGGTCCACATGCCGGTTCCGTTCTTGGTCAGGCTGGCCACACCGGTGTCCATGCTGCTGGCCAGACTGCCATTTCCGGCACCCGTCAGCGTCAGCGCGCGGCTGCCGCCAGAGCCGACGATCGCCGCCGTGCTGGTCAGCGCCAGGCTGCCGCTGTCAGAGGAGATGGTTGTGTTGGCCGTCAGCGTCAGCGCGCCTGCAAAGCTGTTGGTGCCGCTCACATTGACGAGCGCGCCGTTTTGTCCCGTGGCTCCGGTGCCTGCCAGTGTGAGTGCCTCGGCTCCCACGCCGATGTTGTTCTGCAACTGCAGCGTCGCCCCACTGGCCACCGTGGTGCCCGCGTTGGCGGCAGATGGGACGGTTTCGCTGGTCAGCACCGCACCCAGTGCGCTGCTGTTGCGGATGTTCAAAATGCCCGCGCTGATCGTGGTCTGCAGCGTGTAGGTGTTCGCACCCGAAAGAATCCACATGCCGGCGCCGGTTTTGATGACCTGCAGGTTCACCACGGCAGCAGGGGTGCCGGTGGTGCCACCGATCTGCCCCTGAATCTCTCCATTGCCCACCCCGGTCAGGGTGAGCTCGGAGTAGTTGGTGGTCGTGCTCACGTTGTTGGTGGTGGCCAGGCGCACGCCATTCGTCAATGTGAGAGTCTCGCCAGCGGTCATCACATTGATGACGCCACGGCCAGTGGTGCCGGTCACGCTGCTGCTGTTGTTCAGGACAATGAGCCGGTCCGTGGAGGTGGAGCCCCCCGTGTACTCGAAGCGCCCGATAGTGCTGCTGGCTTGGCCGAGAGAAATGGTGCTGCCCTTGCCGGCAGAAGAATTGACACCGGCGTTGAAGATCGTGAGGGCCTGAAACGCGCCGTCGGAGATGGAGATGTTGCCGCTGAAGGAATTGTTGTTGTTGTTCAAGAACACCGTGCCGCCATCGGTGCGTGAGAGCCCGGAGCCCCCGGAAATCAGGCCGTTCACGATGAAGTTCTGCGAGCCGCGAAAGGTGAGCCCTGCCGCCAGGGTGCCATTCAGGGTCAGCGCACCCGTGCCGTTGTTGTAAAAGGAGCCGCTGCCGATGATGGCGCGGTCGGTGGATGCAGCACCGCCTACATACTTCACGTGCGTGTTGCTGCCCAGGTTCAGGATGCTGCCCGCGCCGATGGCGCTGTTCACCCCGGCATTCGCGATGCTGGTGAAGATGAGCGTGCCGTTGTTGACGGTGGTGCTGCCCGTGTAGCTGTTGTTGTCGTTGTTGAAGCGCCACACGCCCAGTTGGCCGCCGCTGCCGGTGACATTGACGCTGACTCCGCCGGATGCCCCGTCGGAGATGAGGCCGTTCATGATGTTGGCGGAGGCGTCGTTGCTGCGGTTCCCCGTGGTGGCGGCGAAATTCAGCGTGATGGTGCCCGTGGTCGCTCCCCCGCTGATGCTGCCATTGATGGTCATCTTGTACGGATTTGCATCGTTGATTGCTGTGGACGTCGAGTTATTGGCGAAAGTGTAGGTGCCCGCACCCGTGTTGCTGGTGGGCTCGATCACCATCGGCGCATTCAGCGTGACCGCGGCGGTGTTTCCGAAATTCATCGTCACAGAGCCGCCGCTGCTCAGCAGCAGGGCTTCGCCCGCATTGGCGCCCGCGCTGCCAATGGTAAAGCTGCCGCCTGCAGTGTTGGTGAAAAGGAGATTGAGCAGGTTGCGCCCGGCATCGATCGTGATCGTGGTCGCGCCCGCTGCGGTGTTGAATGTGGCGGTGTCAGGGTTCGTCGTTCCTGAAGTGGCCCCAGGCGGCGAGTTCGGGTTCCAATTGGTGCCTGTGGACCACAGCTGCGTTCCTGTGCCGCCGGTCCAGCTGGCATCTGCGGCCACGCTGGCATGAGTCAGAAGCAACACCGGCAAAAGTGAAAAGGCATGGAGGATGGAGCAAAAGGCGCGGCGACGAAGCTGCCTTTTGAGTAGCGGAGCACTCATGGTTTTTTTGGAAGGGGCTTTTCGAAAGCTCGAAAAGCAGAGGTTGGGGGCCTCTTTGATACTCAGAAATCAGTTAAGTTCAAAAGCAGAGTGACTCACATGAATCATGTAGTTAACGACGCCACAAAATGAATGAGTTTTGGATCTAGCTTAATTCACCTCTTTTTCCCATTTGTCAGCGCGGCTGTTTCCTGAATCGTGCGCAGCAATCACGGCTACAAAAAGCCTGCTGATCATTTTCAGTGGTTCGCGCGACAAAATCTGCCAAGCATCCGGTGCATGAACGAAATCAGAACCTACGACGGCTATTTCACCTTTAAGATCCTCTCCCGCGAGCAGGCAGACCGGCTGGATGAACTCTTTGCCGACGCAGGCATCGAAGTCGACCTGGCCCTGCAATCCCTGGAGTTCTCCTGGATGGGCCGCGAACGGGAGAATGTCATCCTGAAGCTCTTCATGGAAGTCGCCAAAACCCTCGGCGAAGCCGAAGGCGAACTCCGCTGCGAAATCGACGACGACGCAGCTGATCCTCATTTTGAATTCTTCACCATCAAGCAAGGCCAGCTATTGCTCCAACGCGGGAGGCTGGTGAGAGAAAGTGAGCTGATCGCCCAAGTGTAGGGTGGGCAGTCGGTAGCTGTGGGAGCGAATCTTGGCGATGGAGTGTCAGCCTGCCTGCCTTGCCTTGATCGATATTGGGACTGTCAAATGTCCCAGCACTTTTGGCAGCTTCATATTGAGCAGCGTTAGCGTAGCTCCCACTTTTGCTTTTCCATCTGGAGTTCGATTTCCCAGACGCCCGTGGCGGCGTTTTTCTTCATGTCATGCTGCACCACCTGGGCTCCCGTCCCGGTCAGTTGCATGCCGGTGGGATCGTCAGGAAAAGACCAGCTATGGGTTTTGTCGTTGAACTTGAGCATCTGGTCAAAGCGGCCGCCGGGGCCTGCCACATAGGCCGCCTGTCCCATCAATGGACCGGCTTTGACGAGATCCAACTCCACCCAGTACAAGGCCCGGCGGCCAAGCAGTTCCAACTCGATGCCGACCTCGATCAATTGCGATGCCGAACGGAAGAAGGAGGAGCCGGTTTGAACCTTCCTCTCCTTGATGGGGGCATCGACAGTGTAGGTGACGCGGCCGCTGCCATCGGTGGTGAGCGTTTTGCCCGCCTGCGGGGCGCGTGAGTCTTTCTCGCTGCCGATGACCATGCGCACGCTCATTCCGGCAAGGGCGCTGCCGTCCTCACGCACAAAACGAGCTTTCACCTGAATCGGTTCGGCGGAGGCTTGCTGCAGTGCTCCGAACAGGCAGGCAAGGAAACCGGTCAAGAAGGCGCGGTGGGGGAGTTTCATAATGGAGAGAAGGGGCGCGGCGAGGACTCGATTTCGCGGTCAAATCCTAGGCGATCCCACGCGGTTGTGCAATGCGACGGCACACATGGATATTCACGTCCCCACATTCAAGGCCGCCGCGAGTTTCCAGATGGGTTCAGGCATGAGGCTGACTGTGGCGTCCGGCAAGCCTGCGACCTGGGGGCGAGCGGCGTATTCTAGGCAGGGCCGACTCCAGGCCAGGGCACCGGCCACGGCGCATCCTTTCTCACCTGAACGACGCTCATTAACCCTCTACCTCCACGATTATGAAAACTCTTTCTTTGCTCGCCTGTAGCATGACGGTGGCTTGCGTGCTCGCATCCTGTGAAAACGACGGCGGCCCTTATGGCTACTCGTCCGTGGGCTACGGCTCGCCGAGATACGTCACCACGTACTCGTCCTATGCCGCCCCCACGTACTACCGGACTGGATATTCCAGCTACGGCTCGCCATACTACAGCACGGCTTACCCGAGCACCTACACGACCACCCGTTACATGACGCCTGTGACCACTCAGACGTATGTTTCTGGCTACCCCCAGAGCCGATACATGTCGGTGGGCGGGTATGGTTATGTACCGCCGGCCCCGCGCCCGGCTCCTTGGCCCTTGCGCTAAGGGTGAAGTTTGGCAGATGGCGGGCAATGCACCGCATTGCCCGCAATTTGTCACCCCCGGTGAAATAGATGGGCGTCATGATGCTCTTGTCCGGACCAGAGCCTTCAGAATCATGATTTTGTCGTTGGTAATCAGTCGCTTACAGACAAAAACAGATGGTGCGCGATGCAGGGTTCGAACCTGCGACCCTTGCCGTGTGAAGGCAATGCTCTACCACTGAGCTAATCGCGCGAAAATCGTGGGGCGGAGTCTTTAAGCGGGCTTCTGCATGGGAGCAACTGGAAAGTGAAGGTCAGGAGAGGGATCATCTTCATCCCTTCGGGCTCTCGTCGTTGCACCCACTCCTAAACACGCCGAAGCCTGAACTGTTGCAGGTACTTGAGCGGCGTCATGCCCATATGCCGGTGGAAGTGGTGGGTAAGCGCGCTTTGATCACAGAAGCCCAGATCGCGGGCCACATCGGAGATGTTCGCGCCTTCTCGTTGCAGGGCTTCGCAGGCAGCCTGCACGCGCAGCTTCATGATGAAGGCCTGCGGGCTTGCGCCAAACGTTTCCACAAACTTGCGATGCAGTTGACGCGGCGAGAGATGAACAATCTGCGCCAGCTCGGTGATGGACACGCCAGTGCGGAAGTGCTCGCGGATGTAGGCCAGCGCGCGGTCGATCTGGAGGTAGGGCTGCAGCAGCTGCTTCTTGCCCTCAAAACTCTGCACAGTCCCCATGATGCCGATGACGCGGCCTTTGGCATCGGTCAGCGGCAGCTTGTTGGTGACGAACCAGTCCGGCAGGCCCTGATCCGTGAAGAACAGCTCCACGATGTTGAGCTGCGCCTTGCCGGTGCGCATCACTTCCTCGTCATCGCGCCGGAAGTTTTCCGCGAGGCGGGCAGGGAAGAGGTCGAAGTCGTTTTTGCCGACGATGCCGGCCTCTTCCGTGATGCCAAAGCGGTCCATGAACCGGCGGCTCGCGCACATGAACCGGAAGTCGCTGTCCTTGGCAAAGAAAGCCAGATCCGGCAGATGGTCGAACAGCCGGTAAAAGGGGCTGTCCGCACTGACGCGACGGATGAAACGTTCGCGCAGTGCGGCAGGAGATTCGAGGCGTGGCGCGGGGCTGCTCACGCCCCAGTGTCAACCATGCGGATCAAAAGCGCAAACGCAGGCCGGCATACGCCCCGGTGCTCATGACGGGGTATCCGCCGATTTCCTGATACTTGTCACCGAGCAGGTTTTCAATGCGGCCAAACAGATCCAGATGCTCGTTCACACGCCAGTTGGCGGAGAGGCGCACATTGAGATAATCCTCCAAATCGTCTTGCCCGGTGGCATTGTAGTCCTCGCGGTCGATCACATAGATGGCGCTGAGGTTGAACGTCACAGCGTGAACCGGCTGGAAGCGGACTCCGCCGGAGATGGAGTGGCGCGGACGCCGAACCAGCCGAACGGCGTTCGTTTTGTCATCGGCATCCAGATAGGTGTAGCTCAGGTTCAGGCCAAACGTCGCGGACGGATTCCAATCCAGACCGCTTTCCAGGCCCTGCGTGGTGGCGGAGCCGATGGCCACGGGGATGAACAAGGGCGGCGGATACTGGTAGGTGTTGCGCAGGTCATTGTGAAAGTAAGTGGCACGCAGTGAGAGCTTGTTATGCAGCAGCGGCTGGTTGATGCCAAGCTCATAGCCGCGGCTGCGTTCCGGACTGATAAGGTCGGGGTTGCCAAAAAAGACCGGGGTCAGATCCTGCGGCGTGGGCGGTGTGTAGGCGGTTCCGTAGTTAGCATGCAGCACGGTCTGTAACACGGGCACGAGATAGCTGATGCCGCTGCGCCAGGTGAAGGCGTTGTCGAAATCCGAATACTTGTCGTAGCGGATGCCGTTGATGAGGTTGAAGCCCTTGAAGAGCTCCGCCTGCGACTGCAGGAACAGCGCGTAGTTCGTCTGCGCCTGCGAGATGTCCAGCATCCCGGCGGTGTCGTTGAAGCGGCTGATCTTTTGATCCTGAAACCACGCCCCTGCGGTCAGGGTCCATTTGTCCGTCACCTTCACGATGCTTTTGTATTCCAAAAAGTCCGTGCGTGAACTGGTGCGGTTGTTGGGCAGGAAAAACGGCGGGTCATTGTAGCCGGTGGAGACCTGCCGGAACTGGCTGTGCGAGAACGTGAGCGACTGCGTCCAGCGGTCATTCGTGTCCCACACCAGCCGTGGTGAGACGCTCCAAAACTCCGAAAGCACCTGATTGTTCGGATCATTGGCGTTTGTCCCGGTGATGCCACGCGGATCGCCGACCTGGGCGGTGTAGTGCCGCAGGTCGAGGTCAAAGCGCAGGCTGTCGGCAAACTGGTAGCCGACCTTGCCGGCCAGGTTAGTCTGCTTGAACTGGCTGTTCACGCGCTGTCCCTGAATGTCAGAGCGGCTGGCTTCAAAGCCCCAGTCCAGCTTGCCGATGGCCCCGATGGAGCTCAACCCTTCCCGGAAGGTGCCGTAGCTGCCGGTTTCAAAATAGGCCGTGCTCTTCGGTTTCTCCAAACCTTTGCCGCTGCGCGTGATGATGTTGATCACGCCGCCCATGGTGCGTCCGCCATACAGGCTGGCCGCCGGGCCGCGCAGCACCTCGATGCGCTCCACATTGTCCAGCGCCATGGTTTCGAGGTTGAATGAGCCTGCTAGATTCGCGGGCAGGGGTCTGCCGTCGATCATCAAGGCGGTGTCTTTTGTGGCCGTGCCCCGCGTCAGTACCGTAGCCACATTGCCGGGAATGCCGGGTGTGGCAATGGTCACGCCGGGAACGTTGCGCAGGGCATCAACAGCAAATCGATACTGCTGTTCTTCGATCTTCTTGCGGTCGATGACCGTGACGCTGCTGGCCGTGCGCCAGGATTCCGTTTCAGACATCGTCGCAGTCACGACGACTTCAGGGATGTCCTGGGTTTTCTGCTGTTTCTTCGCAGGCGTCTGCGCCGCACTGATTTGAATGGCCGCTAGGAGCGCCGCCGTGATCGCTGCGCATCGGCGGCGACCAGAGTGTTTCTGGAGGTACATGTCGTTGGGGTGTTCATTGGTTCGATGAAATCATCCGCGCACCGCCACATGGCGGGTCGGATGAGCTTGTTCGCAGCGAGATGTTCGGACTCCGGGTTTGCGCGACGTTTGACCGCCGCTCCTCGCCTCCGCCTTCACCAAGGATTGCTCCCGATTGGCTTTGCTCCATGTCCGCAGACATGAATGGAGGGTCGTTACCCGATACCGCAGCGCCACTGTGGCCGGTTCTCACGGCCTTCCCTGCATCTGCGAACGGCTGCACGGCGCTTGCACGCCCTGCAGATAAAGAAAACGGGGCGCACCACGAAGGATGCCCGCCGCCATTGATTGTCATAGGCCCCCGGCTTAACCGGAGCAACCGGAAACTCAGCCTTGCAGAAGCCCGCTTCACCGCTCATGCAAGGCGCACCCATGAAAAGCATTCAAGACGCACGGCTCTACGGCATCGTTGATCTCGGTTATGTCACGGCGGAAAACGTCGAACACATGACCGATCAGCTCTGCGTCGGCGGGGTGGATGTCCTCCAGCTCCGCGCCAAGAAGCTGACCTCGCAGGAAATCGAACGCCTCGCGCGCCTCATGCTGCCCATCACCCGCTCCCATGGCGTTCCACTGGTGATCAATGACCATCTCGAAGTCGCCGCTGCCATTGGCAGTGAAGGCGTGCACGTCGGGCAGGATGACGATGCCGTGGCCAGGGCGCGCGCGGTCGTCGGCCCGTCATGCTTTGTCGGCAAATCAACTCACAGCCTCGCGCAGGCCGTCGCCGCTCAGGCGGAAGGTGCGGACTACATAGGATTTGGCCCGCTCTATGCCACGGGGACGAAGCCGGACTACGTGCCCATCGGTTTGAATGACATCACCGAAGTCCACCGCCGCGTCACACTGCCGATCTTCTGCATCGGCGGCGTGAATGCCGCACGTCTCGATGAAATCATCACCGCCGGAGCACGGCGCGTGGTGGTTGTGTCCGCATTCCTGCTGGCAGGAGACGTGTGCGCGGAAGTGAGGGCCCTGAAGAAGAGATTGGTCTGATCCCCGGCAGAGACAGGGAGCGGCAGCCCCCTGTCTCCTGGATTCAAGGCTGGACCCTCACTTCGCCTCCAGCGGGATGATGTCAGCAGACACGGCGCGCTTGGCGCCGAGATATTCTTTGGCGAGCACTTCGAGCTCCTCCTTTTTGATGCCGGCAAAATCACTGATGAAGCTGCGCGCCCAGTCGAGGCGCTCTGGGTGCTCCTGCGAACAGCGCAGCACGTTCATGGACCAGTAGCGGTTGTCCCGGCGCATTTGTTCGAGCTGCGCCAGCATGGGTTTGATGGCCCGGTCAAATTCATCGTCGGTGATCGGTCCGCCTGAGAGCTTGTCGCCGATTTCAGTGACCAGCTTCGTCAGCGAGACCGCCAGCTCCGGTTTGCAGTCGATCATTGTCGTCATGTAGCCGTAGCCCGTGAATGTGTCACTGGCGACGTGGTAGCAGGCAGGGCTGTAGGTGTCTCCCAGTTCTTCACGCACCTTGATGCGCAGCCGGTCATCCAGGACGGAACCCAGCACGGTCAGGCGGCGGGTGCGCTGAATGTCGCTCATGTCGGCGGTGGGCCAGTAAACCGTGGCGATGGCCTTCGGGATTTCGCTTTCGAAAGGGAAGGTTTTGCTGGCGGCGGGCGGCGGGAAGGAAACGGCCCGTTCTTTTTCATACGCCGGTTTCTTGTCTGCGCGCTTGGGCAGGGCGCCCAGCGTTTTGGCCACCACGTTCAGCGCTGTCTCGGCATCGACATCCCCCAGCACAGTGACTTCGAGATAATCCTGGGTGAGTGCCGGAGTGAGCCATTCTTTCAGTTCGGGCAGACTGCGGCTGCGGAGCACTTCAATCTTGGGGAAGCCCCAGCGCGGGTCTCCCGAATGCATGAAGGCGACGACCTCGTTGTTCATCACGCCTTCAGCCGTGTGCTGGAGCTGGGTGTAGAGAGGATCTAGATTCTTCTCAAACTGGCGTGCGGCTTCTCCGCGATAGCCCGGTGCCACCATGTAGGCGGTGAGCAGCTGCATCTGGGCTTCCAGATCGGCCGGCGTGGTGCGCCCGCTGAGCAGGAAGGCTTCATCCCCGACGGTGAAGTCGCTGCCCACCGTGCGGCTGGCGAAGATGCGGCGGATGTCATCCACCCCGTGCTTTTCCAGGCCGCCGAGCTGGAACGTGCTCTGCGCAAAGGGAATGATGCCCGGCTTGTCAGAAGGCGCGCACAGCTTGCCACCGCCGAAATTGATCAGCACGCGAATGGTGCCTTTTTCAAACTCGGTGTGCTTGAAATTGAAGCGCACGTTGTTTTCAAAAACCGCCTGGATGATTTCAAGATCCTTGGCCTCGCTGCGGCTCACGACCTTGCCCGCAGGCCCGAAGTCGGTGTACGCAAACGCGGCCGTCTCCTCCTTCTCAGGGGCCGTGACAGGCTTGGCACGGCTGGCTTTGAAGGTGTCGATGATCTGCTTCGAGGCATCGCCTTCGAGCTTCAAATTGCCGCCCAGGAAGATCTGCACGTCATCGCCTTTCCAGTCGGCCACGAGTGCCGCGTGGCTGTCCTCTTCCTTCAAGCTGGCCAGCACCGTCGAGATGCGGGCAAGGTCGTCCGCCGGATGCGTGAAGACTTTTTTGGCGGCAATGATGCTCACCAGACCGCTGGCGAGATCGCGTGACTTGCGGCTGTCGGCCTGGTCGGCGCGGAGCTTGGCGCCTTTGAGGATCGTGGCCTTGGCTTCTTCAAATTCAGCCTCGGTGAAACCATGCTCGATGGCGCGGCGCAGCTCCGTCTCCATCAGAGTGAGCGTGGCTTTCCAGTTCTTGGGATCGCACTGGGCTTGAATGCCGTTCACGCTGACGAATTCGAGGTACTCATAGCTGTAGCTTTCGGCGCTGATGAACGGCGCCCCTTCAGCCTTGGAGAGCTTGGAGAGGCGCTGGTTGATCATCATGTCTGCCAGATCGCGGATCGTTTTTTCACGGCGCGTGGCCGCGCTGTCCGGCTTGTTTTTCGCGGGGCGGGGAATTTCGATTGAAAGCGTGAGCGCCTCCGCCTGCATTTCCGTGTGCAGCTTGGCGATGACGCCGTAGCCGGAGGTCACCTTGCCCAGATTCGGGTCCTCGGCATCGGCGTGCTTGGGTTTGGCATCGGCAAACTGCTTTTCAATCTCTGCTTTGACGGCGTCGGTGTCCTTGAAATCGCCCACGGCCACAATCACGGCGCGCTTGGGGGTGTAGTATTTCTCATAGAAGTCCACGAAGCGCGGGCGCTTCATCGTTTTGATCGTCTCCTCCGTGCCGATAGGCATGCGGTCCGGCAGGATGGACTCCGGCATGGCAAACTTGTAGCCTGCCATCATGGTGCGGTATTCGATGGAGTCGCGGCTGAGCTTCTCGCTGAGAATGATGCCGCGCTCCTTGTCGATCTCCTTTTCGTTGAGGAGCATGCCGTCCAGGTCATCACGGAAGAGCTTCAGGCCTTCGGTGATGAAGTTGGCCTCCACCTTGGGCAGTTCAAGCATGTACACCGTCTCCTTGAACGAGGTGTGGGCATTGGTGTCCGCCCCGAAGCCCATGCCCAGGCGCTGGAAATACTCGACCATCTCGCCGCCTTTGAAATGGCGTGAGCCATTGAAGGCCATGTGCTCAAGGTAGTGGGCCATGCCCTGCTGGTCGTCTTGCTCCATCAGCGACCCCACATCCATGTAGAGGCGGATGCTGGCGCGCCCCGGAGGCTCATCGTGCGGCAGGATGACGTAGCGCAGGCCGTTTTCCAGCGTGCCGTACTGCGCCTTGGGGTCGGCTTTGAGGTCGCTGTGGTCCTGCGGCCATTCGGCGGCATGCGCGGTGGAGACAAGGGCTGCGAGGAGAAGTGAGCGGAGCATGATTGTGCGATGCAATGGGTTGAAAAGGTAAACGTATGACAAAGTCAAAACGACGGATGAATGCGCGAGGGACCAGATGACGAAACGGCAGAGGAGCGGAAATTCGTCATTTGGAGTTTGGAATTCGTCATTCCCGCGCTTCGCGGGCTATTCCACCTTGCCCAGCCCCGCTTCGGGGTCAGGCTCAAGGAATCCGAGCTCCACAAAGAGCTCGTCCATCGCCATGAGAGTCGCTTCGTACATCTCAAAAGAGAGATTGAAATTGAAGAAGCCGTGGCCCTGACCTTCGAATTCGATCAAACGGCAGAGATTCTTCTTCTTGCTCGACTTGCGGGCAAACTCATAGGAGCCGTTAAAAGGCACCACGCGGTCGGCGGTGCCGTGCATGATCAGCATGGGGGGCAGGCCGGGGCGTATGGCGCGGATGAGGTCCGCAGCCTTGCTCGTAGCCTGGTCCGGCCAGCGGTCACGCCCGAAAGCGTGCTTGGAGTAGGTGTCCATCACCGGATTGAACAGCACGATGGCATTCGGGGCCGGGCTGCAGTCAAGGGCGTCCGAAGGATCATCAAATCCGCTCAGAATGGCCGAGGACGCGATGGCGTGTCCGCCACCCGAACCACCGACTCCGACGATCTTGCCGGGATTGATCCCCAGTTCGACCGCGTTCATGCGAATCCAGCGAATCGCGGAGCGCGCATCGGCCATGGCCTCGACGGGGCCCGTGCCGTGCCGGGTGGCCACGCGATAATCAAAGCAGATCGTCGTCATGCCACGTGAGGCGAAATAAACACAATGCGGGGCAAACTGCGCCACCTGCCCGTTGTCCCAGCCGCTGCTGAAAAAGAATGCCGCCACAGACTTGGGGTAAGAGGGAGCCTTGTCCATCTCCGGTTCCCAAATGTAAGCCGAGAGGTTCACACCGCCGACCGTCTTGTAGATTTCTTCTCGGGCGGTCTTCAGCAACTCCCGATTGCGATCAATCGGGGGGGTGCGGGGCTGACCTTCGCTGTGGGACTCCATGTTTGGGGGGTAAAGACGTTGACGTTTACCAGAATCACCAAATCGGGCAAATGGTTTTACTCTGGATTAAAACTATCACAGCATATTTCGCGGGATGCTAATCATAAAATAGTGGTGACCAGTTGTTTTTACCTGAAACATGCACTTGTTCGCTGTTTTCAACCGCACCCGCCATGCGCCTGTTCCTTTCATTGCTCCTTGGAGTCTCCCTCTTTCAATTCTGCACCACGCCTCTCCGTGCCCAGGAGGATGCGCCCGGGCTGCAGGCGGCTCTCGAAAAAGTGTATCGGCAGTGGAGTGATGCCATGCTGCGCAAGGACGCTCAAGCCTGGGCGGCGAGCATCTCCCTCTACCGTCAGACGGTGATTCGCAACATGGTGGTCAGCGAACGCAAGCCTTTTCCGGACGCCGTGTTTGCCTCCGAGGTGCAGCCTCCCGTGCTGGCCGGACTGCGTCTGCTCGAAGCCCAGGCCGTCGGCGATACGGCCCATCTCGTGTATTTTGGCCGCATCGACATGGGGCAGGACAAGGAGCTCATCCGGGAAAACATTTTAAAGCTGAAATTCTGCCGGGAAAACGGGGTCTGGAAGTATGACAGCAACCGCATTTCCCGTCTGGACGGAGCTCCGGAGGTGCTCAAGGAGCTGAAGGCAGGCAAGCGCCCTGAATTTCTCGATTCCGAGGAGTACACGCCCCCCGGCAGCATGCCCCCGCCGCCTCCTTTGTGCCGTGTCCCGGATTACAAGGCCGGCAGCAAGCTGCAAAGCTTCGGCTATGAAACCACCGTCAGCATGAACGGCTTCACCTACGATCCTGTGCGGGACGGACTGGATCAGCAGATACTCATCGGCGGACTCGTCAACGGCCACAACGAAATCACGCTCCACATCACGCCGGTGGCTCGGCCGGAAGGGGAGAAAGCCGCGCTGCAGATCCGTGTTTACAAGCTGGCCAAAGATCCCGCCAAGCCGGGCACCGAAGTGCTGCGCTGGCAGGCGCCCGAAAGCGGCGCCCCCGCCAAGGTGACGCTTCCCATCGAGGTGAAGCCATAGCATGCGGGTGAATTCTACTTGTCTCCTTCATGCCCACCATCGACCACGAAAACACGCTGCGCGCTGCGGGTCATCGCATCGTGGCAGGGATTGATGAGGCCGGGCGCGGCCCCCTCGCCGGACCCGTCTGTGTGGCGGCGGTGGTGTTGCCGGACGATTTCACTCACGCCGTGCTCAACGACTCCAAGCAGCTCAGCGAAGTGAAGCGCGAACGGTTGTACGAAGAGATCACCAGTGACGCGCGCATCCGCTGGCACTGCGTGAGCATCGAGCCCGTTGAAATCGACCGCATCAACATCCTTCAGGCCACCTGGGAAGGCATGCGGCGTGCCGCGCTGGGTTTGCAGCCGCTGCCGGATGCCGCCCTCATTGACGGCAAGCCGGTGAAGCGTTTCCCCCTGCATCACGTTGCCTTGGTCAAGGGGGACAGCCTCAGCTATTCCATCGCGGCGGCCAGCATCATCGCCAAGGTCACGCGGGATCGCCTCATGGTGGCCATGGCGCGGCAGCATCCTGAGTACGGTTTTGATATTCACAAGGGCTACCCCACGCCTGCGCATCTGGCGGCTTTGAAGCAGTACGGCCCTTGCCCTCATCACCGGCGCAGTTTTGGCCCGGTGGCACAGCTTGAACTCGATCTGGCATGAGGCGTTTCATTTCCCACCCCCTGAGTCTGTGGCGCTGGCTGCGGCGGCGGGTCACGGGAGATGCCCGGCTGAGAGCCGCGACGCTTTGGCTGCGTGCTCGGCCGCTGACTTCGTTTCAGCGCCGTCTGGCAGGCCGTAAAATGGACGGCAGGGAGATTGGTGACATGGGGGAGCTCATCGCCGCACGCTGGCTGGCCGCGCATGGCCGCAAGGTGCTTTATCGCAACTATCGCGGGCCCAACCGCGGAGAGGTGGACATCGTCGCCCGGCACCGGGATGTGCTCACCTTCGTCGAGGTGAAATCCCGCACCAGCACCGCCTTTGGTCGTCCCGCCGATGCCGTGGGGCCTGACAAGCAGCGCCTCATTCAGCGCGGTGCCCTGGACTGGCTCCGCCTGCTGGGAAATCCACGCATCAAGTTCCGCTTCGACATCGCCGAGGTCATCCTCGTCGAAGGCGAGCTGCCGCGCGTCCATGTCATCGAGAATGCTTTCCAGATGCCGGACCGTTCCATGGCGGGGCGGTGAATCGTGCTTTGACAGCCTCGGTGCACGCCGTAAAACTGCCGTTTCTTTTTCCAACCCAGACGATTCAAACCATGAGCAACGCCAATCCTGCCAAGAAGATCATCAACAATCCGCTGAAGTGCGCCGACGAACTCTTTGAAGGACTCGTGCTGGCTTATGATGGCAAGGCACGCCGTGTGGGCACGCGCTCCATCGTCATGAATGATCTCCGGCCGGACGCTCCAGCCCTCCTCGTGGGCGGCGGTGCCGGGCATGAGCCCATCTATCATGGCCTCGTCGGCAAAGGCATGGCCGATGGCGCTGCCGTGGGTGAGATCTTCGCCGCACCTCCGCCTGACATCGTGCTGGAAGCCGCCCAGGCCGTGAACCGTGGCAAAGGCGTGCTCTTCCTCTATGGCAACTACGCCGGGGACGTGATGAATTTCGACATTGGCGCGGAACTCGCTGCGGATGAAGGCATCACCGTGAAGACCGTCATCATCGCCGACGACGTCTGCTCCGCCCCCCCTTCGGAAAAGCACAAGCGCCGTGGCGTCGCCGGCCTCGTGCCGATCACCAAGCTCGCCGGTGCCGCAGCGCAAACGGTCGATTCTCTGGATGAACTCGCGCGCATCGCGCAAAAAGCCTGCGATCACACCCGCACCGTCGGCGTCTCCACCAAGCCCGGCAGCATCCCCGCCACCGGCAAGCCCACCTTTGAACTGGCCGATGACGTCATCGGCCTCGGCATGGGCATCCATGGTGAAAAGGGCGTGGGCCTCATCCCCATGTGCACCGCCGATGAACTCGCCGCCAAAATCCTCGACCTCCTCTTTGCAGACGATCTGGCGCTCACCGCCGGCGATGAAATCGTGTTCTTCGTCAACAGCCTCGGCTCCACCCACATGATGGAGCTTCTCATCCTCCTGCGCGGTGCCAAGCCCATCCTCGACGCACGCGGCATCAAGATTCACCAGACCATTGTGGACAACATCGTCACCTGCCAGGAAATGGCCGGCGTCAGCTTCAGCATCACCAAGCTGGACGCCGAGCTGAAAAAACTCTGGGACATGCCCTGCGAAAGCGTGGGCTACACCAAGCTGTAATTCTGCCCATGCCATGAAACTCCCTGAGATCTTCGCCAGCCCTGCCAACGTGCGGTCCGTTCTGCAAGGAACGCCCATCTTCAATGCCGGCGACGACTCAGGCGAGATGTTTGTGGTGCAGAGCGGGGAGGTGGACATCATCATCAACGGCGTCATCGTCGAGACCGTCCTGCCCGAAGGTTTCTTTGGCGAAATCTCCCTCATCGAAGATTCTGAACGCTCCGCCGATGCCATTGCCCGCACCGACTGCAAGCTCCTGCCCGTGAACCGGCATCACTTCCTCTACATGGTCGATGAGATGCCGCAGTTTGCCCTGCACGTCATGAAAGGCATGGCCGACAGGCTGCGCCGTGCGGACAAGCGGGCGATGGCATAGCTCGCTTCCCGTTCTCTTTTGCCCCTCCGGTTGCCGGTTGCCGCCCCTAAGCACGGCAACCGGCAACCATGTTTCCGCCACCCCCCTGAAAACGGGGCAATGGATGGCAATTCGTGGCAAGCAGCGGTGGAATATGGTAGGAAATGGCAGTTGATCCGCTGCATCCCGAAAAAACGACGGCAACCATGAGGGGGTGTCTGGTTGCCATGTGGCAACCGGCCTCGGGGCGCGCATCTGCGCCTGCAGATTCATGTCTGTGCGCGGCGCTCGGTTAAGAGGGGGAGGGCCATCCTGGTCACGCAGCAGGGTCTTGGAACCGGAGCGAAGTGCAGATAGAATTATAATACATCCTTTCATGGCTTCATTCCTGCCACCATCAGCGCGCCAGGGGCGTTCATGCTTGGGATGCGTGGCGCGTTTCAAAAGCCTGCCCATGCGCGGCCACAAGCCTCCACCTCGCCTCTTGCCCCCGCTGGTTGCCGGTTGCCGTGCTTAGGCGTGGCAACCGGCAACCACGCCGTTCACACGGCCTCCGAAGGCTGTGCAACCCGTGGCAACAGAGAGCATGCAGCCGCAATGTGTGGCATGCCTGTGCAAATCAAGGAAGCTGCTCGGACCCATAAACGCCGAAAAAGTGGCAACTTGAAGGGGGGCTTGAGTTGCCGTGTTTTTTGGGCGGACGCCGAGCACATGGGCGGCCACTCGGTGGCGCGGGCCGCCCTCCTCGGCGCCCCGGACTCCGCTGCGCCTGCAGGCTTCGCATTTGACTTCCCCGCCAGCGCGCCAACAATCGCGGTCCCATGTCCAAAGCCACCCTTTCCAAAGACGAAGTCAAAGCCATGCTCCAGCTCGCCTGCGAGCGCATCATCGCCGCCGAGCCGATGCTGTCCCAGGCCGACCGTGATCTCGGAGACGGGGATCATGGCATGGGCATGGAGCGCGGCATGCGTGCCGCCACCGAAAAGCTCAACGCCGGCGAAGTCGAAAGCATCGAGAAAGCCTTCGCCACCGTCGGCATGGCGATGATGAGCAGCATGGGCGGCGCCAGCGGTGCCATCTTCGGCACCTTCTTCCGCAACGGCGGCAAAGCCCTCGCTGGCAAAGAATCCTTCGATGCCGCTGCACTGGCCGCTTTCCTCCAGGCCGGTGTGGATGGCGTGAAGCAGCGCGGTGGTGCCGCCATCGGCGACAAAACCTGCGTGGATGCCATGGAACCCGCCGCCACCAAGGCCGCCGAAGTTACCGCCCAGTCACTTCCTGACGCCATCACCGCCGTGGCCGCCGCTGCTGAAGCCGGCAAGGAGGCCAGCAAAGCCATGGTGGCCAAGTTTGGCCGCGCCAAGACCCTCGGCGAGGCCTGCATCGGCTTCCCCGACGCCGGCGCCTGCTCCGTGGTGGTCATCATCACCGCCTTCCGCGACTTCATCGTGGCCTGATGCGCCTCACGCCTTGTTCACCGTAGGTTGGGCGTGTTTGGCGGGTGATGCTCTCGCAATCACCTGCATGTCCCTTCGCCAAACCGCCCGACTGCGAGGACGTTCGCAGGCTGTGGTGCTTGCAGTGCGCTCTTCGACGTCAGGTTACTCGCACGCCGCAGTGTTTGCCGTACGCTGACAGACGGGCGGGGTGTCGCCACACCCGTCCTACGTACGGCCATGCACCGCGCTGCTTCACCGTGGCCTGATCACCGGCTTCTGCCAGTCTTTCCAGAACGCCTCCGTGTGCATGGGGTCGGGGCGGATCTCGATCACCATGGGCATCGGCAGCAGGTCGGCGAGATCATGCGCATCAGCCGTCTGAAGATACTCCATGCCCCAGAGCTGCGCCCAGGGCTCAAAGCCCAGCGAGTGACGGTTTTCGATCACGTTGCGTGCCGCTTCAGGCAGGGCGCGCATGCTGGCCACACGGGAGAAAATCTTGCCGCCGCCATTGTTGATCACCACGATGCGCAGTCGTGGATGCTCCATCTGGGAAATGACCCACGGCGCGGCGAGATCATACAGCGCGCTCAGGTCCCCGAGGATCAGCCAGCATTCGCCGCCATGCACCGCGCTGGTGCCGAGAAAGGTCGAAACGAGTCCGTCGATGCCGTTCGCTCCACGGTTCGCAAAAATCTCGATGCCCGGCTTTGTCGTCTGCAGCGCCAGATTGAATTCGCGGATCGGCAGGCTGTTGCCAAGAAACACCCGCGAACCCGCAGGAATGGCCTTCGCGATTTTGCTCACCCAGGACGGCTCTGACTCCGGGAATTTCTCGAAGTCAGGCTCAAAACGCAGGATGCCGCAGGGCGGATCGACTCGGGTAAATTCCGTGCTGCGGATGTTCTCCCACGCCAGTGTTTCCACATTCTCAGCCCGCGCCAGTCCGCTGAAACCTGTGCGCGTGATGTTGGTGACCTTGATCTTCGGCAGATCCTCCAGATCCCGCCACCAGCGCCACGAAGGCACCGCGCCGACGCGCAGCACATGCGCCGGGCGCGCGGATTGCAGCGCCCGTTCACCTCCCGGAATCAGCAGCGGCTGCAGTTCTGGAAAGCCATGCAGATTTGAGGTCGCTTCGGCGATGATCGGCGCCCCGATCCGTGCCAGCAAAGCGGCTGCGTCAGCGGCTTCCCGCGGGTGCATCCCTGCGGCCAGCACCAGATCGCACTGCAGAGGTCCGGGCGGCCCTTCTTCAGAGGCGGGCATTGGCTGAGCGGCGGAAAAATCCACGCCCGCCACGTTCGTCTCCAGCGGTTCATCCAGGCACACGTTCAGGTGCATCGGCCCGTCGGAGCAGTGGCCTTCGTGGGATTCGTCCGTGGCATCCCAGTCGCCCACGATGGTCGCATAGACGCCAAACAAACCCGCCTGCTCAATCGCCTGCGGTGCTCCGCTGCCACGGTATCTTTTCGGCCGGTCCGCTGTCACCAGCACCAGCGGAAGGTGTTGGTAATGCGCTTCGATCACGGCTGGCAGCAGTTCCGCTGCCGCAGTCCCGGAAGTCGTCACCACCGCCACCGGCTGGCGGTCGGCCATGATGCGGCCCAGCGCAAAGAAGGCCGCACTGCGTTCTTCAAAGAAATTCCAGATCTTCACGCCGCTGCACGCCAGCAGGGCGGACACCAGTGGCGCATTGCGCGCACCGGCGGCCACACACACTTCACGCACGCCCAGGTACGCGATGGTGTGCAGGGTTTGTTGAATGAGCTGGGTCTGCGTCATGATTGAAGAGCCAGCAGTCTCAGCACGGCCTCGCGTTTGAGGCGCAGTTCACGCCATTCATGATCAAAAGCGCTGCCTCCCACGATGCCACAGCCGGAGGGCAGGCTGATCTGATTCCCCTCCCAGCAGATGCCACGAATGGAGACGACGATGTGCGTGGTGCCATCAGGTTCGGCAAAGCCAAACGGTGCGCCAAAAAATCCCGGCACCTTCAGTTGCTGCCGGTACTCCCGCAGCTTCTCCATCGACTCAGCATCGCGCGGCAGGCAGCCCACCGCCGGAGTGGGGTGCAGCAGCGGCACCAGTTGCGCCGGATCGGCGGCCGTGTTCAGTTGCACGCTGAGCTTGGACTGAAAGTGCACAAGCCCCGAGGTCTGGCACAAAATACGCGGATCACGCGTCACTGCCCCCAGGGCCTGCAACTGCTGCGTGAGGTAGCGCACCACGATCTCATGCTCCTCGATCTCCTTCACATCCGTCAGAAACGCATCCTGATTGCCGGGCTTGGCCGTGCCCGCCAGCGCCATCGTTTCCAGTTGCTGTCCTTTCACCGTGAAAAGGAGTTCAGGCGTGGCTCCGAGAAATCCGCCGCTCTCTTTCACATGCGCATAGGCCCACATGTTTGCCGGGGCATGCATGATCGCATCCAGCAGCCGCCTTGGATCACCAGAGGTCAAAGTGCCGGATTCCGTGAGCACGGGCACCATTTTCTCCAAGCGCTTGGCCTGCACGTCCCGGCGGATGCGGCGGAAAGCCATCTTGAACCACTCAGTTGCAGGTTTAGCCCATTGAATCTGAGGCTTTTGTGAGCCGTTGAGGTGAATCTTCTCTCCCAGGCTCCCGGCGGTGATTTCGTGCAGCCGCGCAGGCACCTTCCACGGCTTGGGGTCCTTCAGGTCGAAGTCATTGATATAGAAGGCTCCCCCCGCTGCCGGCGCGGTGGCCAGCGCGGTGAAGGGGCCTTCTCCCAGCCATGCCCGCCCATCGGGCAGCCTGAACAATGCGAATTCCATCATGCGATATTCCATGCATAGTGAAACGCACTGCGCGGCGTGCAAGATGGGAAACAGTCACATGTGAACATCCTTCCGGCCGTTTCAGTCGAATCACTATTGCATGAAAGCTGCCGACGAATTCCTCAAGGTCGCCACCGACTATCAGCTCGGAGCACTTGACACCGAATCTCAGCATCCCTTCACCACCTCTCTCTCCCAGATGGCCCGTTCGGATGTGGGGGAGGCGGTCAAGCTCATGCACCAGGTGGATATCCACGCCTTGCGCCAGTTTGCCTCCAAATCCGCCCCTCTGGCCGACCTCTCACGTGCCATCGCCGCCACCCTCGCCTCAGGGCACCGGGTCTTCCTCTGCGGCTGCGGCGCCACCGGGCGGCTCTCACTCAGCATCGAAGTCTTCTGCCGCATGGGCGTCCTGCCGGTGTCCGATCCTGAGCGCATCGTCGCCTTCATGGCTGGCGGGGATCTCGCCCTGATCAAGGCCATCGAGACCTTCGAAGACCATCCCGAATACGGCGCACGACAGCTCGAAGAACTCGGCTTCATCAATGGCGATCTCCTCATCGCCACCACCGAAGGCGGTGAGACCCCCTTTGTCATCGGCGCGACCGAACGCGCGGCGGAGCTCTCCGCCAATTCCCCCTGGTTCCTCTACTGCAATCCGGACGAGCAGCTCGTCAATGCCGCCGCACGCTCAAAGCGCGTGATCGAAAACCCGGCCATCCACAAGCTGAACCTGGCGGTGGGGGCCATGGCCGTCTCCGGCAGCACCCGCCTGCAGGCCAGCACCGTGCTCATGGCCGCCATCGGCTTCGCCTTCATGCATCAGCAGGACCCCGAGCATGCGCCCGGAGAAGTCCTCCAGCTCCTGCGCCACGTTGCCCATTGCGACGGCCAGTTCCTCGTGCCCTTCATCGAGCACGAGGCGGCGGCCTATGCGCGGGGTGACTATGTTTTTTATAGCAGCGCACGCTTTGGCATCACCGTCGTCACAGACACCACCGAGCGCGCCCCCACCTTCAGCCTCGTGCCCTTTGAAAAGCAGGATGATCCTGCCGCCCTGGCCTCATGGTCCCATTTCCTCATGCCGGAGCAGCCCGGCGCACATGCCGCCTGGCAGGCCCTGCTGCACCGTGAGCCACGCACCTTGGAGTGGCCGGACGTGCGCCACGTCGCCGGTGCCGAGGTGCTGGCCTCCTATGACTTCTCCGCGCAGCTCGCGGCCCGGCGTCGTATCCGCACACATGACGCCGAGCATCTGCTGTTTCACATCGATGGCGGGGCAGGGGAGATGGTCTGGGAATTCGATGGCCTCAGGCATCAGATCGACCTCACCGGCATCCACGAATTCCACGCCCACCTGCTGCTCAAGCTCCTCATCAACATCCACTCCACCCTCGTCATGGGCCGTCTGGGCCGCTACCTCGACAACCTCATGACCTACGTGAAGCCCAGCAACAACAAGCTCATCGACCGCGCCGTCCGCTACGTCCGCCTCCTCGCCCAGCGCCGCACCGGCAAGCTCCCCGGCTATGAAAAAGTAACTCGCCTCCTGTTCGAAGAACGCGACAAACTCCAGCCTGGAGAGCCCATCGTGCTGAAGACCCTGGCCGCTCTGGGCGTGAAGGTGCAGTAATCTGGCCTTTCAATGAAGCTCCGCAAACTGCTCCACAAATCCATCAATGCGCCGCAGAATGTGCGGTTTGCCGACCTTTGTACACTCGCGGGTGCCTTTGGTTATCATCTGGATCGCGTCAGTGGCAGTCATCATATTTTGGTGAATCCTAAAACCACAAGGCCGCTCAATATTCAAAACGCCTCCGGCAAGGCCAAACCGTATCAGGTGAAGCAATTCTTGCGCGACATTGAAGAGTTTCAGCTTACCATGCTCGAGTGATGAAAACGGACTACCACATCAATCTCTTTTTCAGCGCCGAGGATGGTGGATACATCGCTGATGTGCCGGATTTAAAGTCGTGTTCTGCTTTTGGCATCACACCTGAGACGGCGCTCAAAGAAGTGCTCATTGCCAAGACAGCTTGGCTTGCTGCGGCCAAAAAGCACAAGAAGCCGGTGCCAAAGCCGCGTTACCGTCCGGCGATCTATGCGCTGGGGACTTGATGAAACATCCGATCTAGCTCCCTCGTAAGTTCGCTAGATGATTTCTCCGCAAGACCGTCACCTCCGCGACCAGACCCGCCGCCACTTCTTCAGCCAGTGTGGCATGGGGATCGGCTCCGTGGCGCTCGCCTCCATGATGGCGGAGCGCGGCCTGCATGCCGCCAGCGCCGCCGCCGCCCCCGGGCCGGGCGTCATGAAAAAAGGCGACGTCACACCCCGCGCCAAAAACGTCATCTACCTCTTCATGGCCGGCGGGCCTTCACAGTTGGAACTCTTCGACTACAAGCCCAAGCTCGTGGAGCTGAACGGCCAGCCCATCCCGCAGAGCTACATCGAGGGCAAGCGCTTTGCCTTCATGGGCACCAGCAACGGCTTCAAACTCCTAGGCACCCGCCGCGAGTTCCAGCAGCGCGGCCAGAGCGGCGCCTGGATGAGCGACATGCTGCCCTACATGCAGGGCGTGGCCGATGACATCAGCATCGTCACCACCTGCAAAACGGAGCTCTTCAATCACGCCCCGGCCAAGCTCTTCATGAACACCGGCAGCGGCCAGTTCGGACGCCCCTCCATGGGCTCCTGGGTCACCTACGGTATCGGCAGTGAATCGAGCGATCTGCCCGGCTTCGTCGTGCTGCAGAGCGGTCCTCGCGGTCCCCGTGGTGGTGCCGTGCTCTGGGGCAGCGGCTTCCTTCCTACCACCTACCAGGGCGTGCCATTGCGTGGCACAGGCGAGCCCATCCTGAACCTCTCCACGCCTGCCGCCTACAGCGCCGCCAGCCAGCGCCGCGTCATCGACACCGCACGCGAGCTCAATCTCTCCCGCCTCGTTGAAACCGGCGACGACGAAATCCAAACCCGCATCAACGCCTACGAGATGGCCTGGCGCATGCAAAGCAGCGCCCCGGAGCTGATCGACCTCAAGGGCGAATCCAAGGCCACCCTCGATCTCTACGGCGTCGATCCCTCCCAGCCTTCCTTCGCGCGCAACTGCCTGCTTGCACGCCGCCTCGTGGAGCGCGGCACCCGCTTCGTGCAGCTCTACCACACCAGTTGGGACAACCACGGCGGCAAAGGCGAAACCCTCGAAGACGATTTCCCCAAGGTCGTCAAAGACGTCGATCAAGGCTGCGCCGCGCTCATTCGCGATCTCAAATCACGCGGCCTGCTCGAAGAAACCCTCGTTATCTGGGGCGGCGAATTTGGCCGCACCCCCATGGGCGAAAACCGCGACAAGACCGGCCGCAATCACCACATCGACGCCTTCACCATGTGGTTCGCCGGCGGTGGCGTGAAAGCCGGCCAGACCCTCGGCAAAACCGATGAGCTCGGCTTCGGCGTCGCCGAAGACCCCGCCCACGTCCACGATCTCCACGCCACGATTCTGCACCTGCTCGGCCTCGAACACGAAAAGCTCACCTTCAAATTCCAAGGCCGCGACTTCCGCCTCACCGACGTCCACGGCAAAGTCCTGCACAAGCTGCTCGCGTAAACTGCGGGCACGAGTGGCCCCCTGTAAAGGGCGGTCATCTCGAAATGAAACGCCGCAGGCCAAGCCACCCTTGGAGCGCGGACTTCAGTCCGCAGCACCCCGCAAAAACACCTGGCTCCGCGTCCCTCCCTCGTGTTCACAGCACCGCAAGCACACCGAATTCCAAAGAACTCCCAACGCTTGGCGTTCACCAGCGATAGCAGTTTGCGAAACTGATTCCCCAAATGCTCCCACCTGCCGCACTGCTCCAGCGTTGGTAGGGACGCGTTGTGCGCGTCCCACTTTTCGTGTCTATGCCACCCGCAGGCCATCCAAAAAAATGCGCCGTCCTCGCAGCCTTCTCCACCGCAACGGGCGTGGGATGGACGCAACGAGGAGACGAGCGCCGGATGAGATGCTGTTCCATAGCCATTCCCAGCGGCACCAAGCCCTTCCTCAGAAACATCCTTCCTTCAAATCCCTCAGCGCACCACCCAGATGCGCCGTCACATCGCTCGCACCCACCGACTCCATCGCCGACTCTTCCTCAATGACAAACCTCTCCGCAGCCCGACCGCATAGCCAAGCTCCCAGCCCCGCCGCCTGATGCAACGTGAGCCGCTGCGCAGCAAACGCAGCGCACACACCGGATAAAACATCCCCCATGCCCCCGCTCGCCATCCCCGGATGTCCTGTGGAGTTGAACAACGTCGGCTGCTCATGCGTGGCGATCACCGTCCGCGTGCCCTTGAGCAGCAGCGTGCGCCCCGGTGCGTTCTCAGTCAGTGCCTCGACAAGCTTGCGGCGGCCCATGCCATGCCAGCCGGGAAAATTACGTAGCAGCCGGTCCATCTCGCCCGGGTGGGGCGTCATCAGGCGCGGCAGCTTGCCCGTGGCATCCATCACCTCAGGGTGTTGTGCCAGCATCGTCAGCGCATCCGCATCCACCACAGTCGGAGTCTTCGCTTTCTTCAGCACCTCCACGACTTCCTTCTCATGCTCAAAGCCCAGGCCGGGACCAATCGCCAGCGCATCAAATCGCATCTCCAGCACATCCCGGTAATCATCGATGACTTTCACCATCACCTCCGCCGGCACACGCGCTGCCAGCAGCGGGTACGCCTCTTCCTTCACCAGCAGCGTGACGAGTCCAGCTCCTGCGCGAATGGCTCCACGGCAGGCCAGTTCCGCCGCGCCGAAGAATCCCCGCGATCCTGCCATAATGCCGATGCGCCCGGCATCGCCCTTGTGCATGTCATTGGCCCGGCGCGGCAGCCAGGAGCGCAGCATCTGCGGCGTCAGCACTTCGGCCTGCGCATCGCCATCCGTCTGCGACAAATCAGGCAGCGGCACCAGCGCGATGCGTCCCACGTAATGATCGGCCCCGTCCTCCAGCAGCCCCGCTTTGATCTGCGCCACCACGGCGGTCACATCCGCCTCCACCGCGTCCTCGCAGGCATCTCCATGATCGCCGTCGAGCCCTGACGGAATGTCCATCGCAATCGTCACCGCATGCCGCTGCGTGCGCAGCGTGTTCATTTCTCGCGCCAGCACCTGCAGCTCCGGCTTCATGGGCCCCTGCGCACCGATGCCGAGCAGTCCGTCCAGACTCACGACCGGCCCCGCAGGAAAATCAAACGCCGTCGCATTCTCCAAACGGCGGACCTGATTGCCCAGCGACTCCAGATGCTCCCGCGGCAGCGGCTTCATCGCAGAGGGCTCCGCGCTAAGCCTTGCGTACAATTGCCACCCATCAGCGGCCAGTTCGCGCGCCGCGACGAGCGCATCACCCGCGTTGTTGCCTTTGCCAAGAAACAGCACCAGCGATCCCGCACGCGGCACAAACTGACGCACTACATTTGCGATGCCACATCCCGCCTCCTCCATCAATGCCGCCGCACTCACACCGCGCGCAAAGGCGGCCTCCTCGCACTGCTGCATCTGGCGGCACGTGACGATCATGGGATTTCCGCTGCTTCCAGCAGCATGGCTTTGAGTTGATGAGCCGACTGCACGGTCTCCTGCGTCGTTTTTGTCGCCGGCAGAGACAGCACCCGCGTGCCTTTGGCCGTCGTGTCCAGCGCCCGTGAGATGCCTTCAATGCTCGCCACTTCGGGCCCGCCGAGCACCAGCAGATGCATCAGCCGTTCACCATCCCGCTGCAGTCCATCCTTCAACTGCTTCAGCGCTTCCGGCGTGTCGGGAATGAAGGCAAAGCGCAATGAACGCACCACTTTCTCACCCGTCAGTTCATGCGCAACAGACAACGACTCCGCCACGGCTTGCACCGTGTTTTCCTGCTGATCCGCCGCGCCACCGTAAAGCGCCAGGACCATCACAATTTCCAGCGGGCGCTTCGTCCCCGTCAGTTCAGCGTCGATGACCGACAGGTCGGAGCCAAAGCGCTCTCGCCGCACCGTGTAGCCCATGTTCTCAGCGCCCATGGTGGATTCCAGATAGCCCGGGATGCTCAGGTCCCGGTCCTCCTTGCCCAAGGCCGTGCGCACGATCCCCGCATACCTTTCGATGCCTTCCGGGCTGATCTGCCGCCGCAGCGCCAGCGCATACTTGAAGGAGCGGTCCGCCGCCTGGTCTTTCTTCCACTGCCAGATGCCAAAGGAAGCAATCCCCAGCAGAATCGTGCCCACAGGCAGCATGACGAGCGCGAATCGAATCCAGCGTCCAGGATCAGCAGAGGTGGGTTGGGCTTCAGTCATGGTCCGTTATTCCATAGCAAGAATCCGCGTCATGCCACGCAGAATCCGCTTTCGAACCCGTGCATCTTCATGCGGTTACAGGTTCAAGTTTCACCTTTCGAAACCCCAAAAATTTGTAAACGGCCTTCACTTCGGTATCTGAACCAGCGTCATCATCGAGATGGGTTGTAACGCATTCGAATTCGCTGAAGATGGCTCCGTCCGTCCAGGCGTGATGGGATCTGGCCATCTCCAAAGGATGCAGAATAAGGAATCGGGCATAGTTTTCGTTGCGGGTGTGTCCCCACTCTTCGGAATGCGGTTCCCACGGGAGAACAAGAGGTGTTCCCGGTCCTAGGTAACGGTTGGTCCTTTCATTTTCATCGCCTACCAGCTCCTTCTCCAGCTTCTGAAATTGCTTTTTGATCTCATCATCCTTCGAGATGAGCTCAAGGTAATACTCCTTCAGGCTCTGATGCTTTCCTTTGAGACTTACCTCGCGTTCGCGCAGCGGCTTTGGCTCCTCGTCGGCCTGCGCCGTGGCCAGGCTGCGGATGCCTGCTGCCGAAGTGAGCAACGCGAGGAAGGAGCGTTTGGTCTGCATGATGTTGTCATTGTGAAGGCGTTTGCTCAAGGCGCAGCAACAATGTCGCCACCGACACCTTCTGCCCCGGCAGCACCAGCTCCGGCCGGATGTCCGCCAGCGGTTCCAGCACAAAGCGCCGCAAATGCATCCGGGGGTGCGGCAGCGTGAGCACGGGATCATCGCTCACCAAATCATCCGCATACAGCAGATCCAGATCCAGCGTGCGCGGCGAGTTGCGCTCCCGCTGCTCCGGCCTCCCCAGCGCCTGCTCGACAGCCTTTAGGTGCGTATGCAGCTCCTGCGGCAAACACCCCGCCTCCACCTCAATCACCGTGTTCAAAAACGCCTGCGTCCCCGGCGCACAATCCACTGGCTCCGTCTCATACACCCGCGCCTTCGCATTGAGCCGGATGCCCGGCACTCGCGCCAGCAGCAGCTCAATCCCAAGCCGCATGTTCTCAGCGCGATCACCAAGATTGGAGCCAAGAGCGATGCCGAAGTTCATCAGAGTTGACGTGGTTCAGCCATCGCAAACGCTCACTTCAGTCCCAGCACATCCTGCATGTCATACAGCCCCGCAGGCTTGCCCGCCAGCCATTGGGCGGCGCGGACGGAACCCGTCGCAAAGGTGTCACGGCTGCTGGCTTTGTGCGTGAGTTCCACGCGCTCGCCCACATTGGCAAAGATCACTGTGTGATCACCCACGACATCGCCGCCACGGATGGCGTGCACACCGATTTCCTTCGGCGTGCGCGCTCCCACATCGCCAAAGCGGCCATGCTTGCAGTCCTTGTCATATTCCAGGCCACGCACATCCGCGAGGATCTCGACCAGCGTGCGTGCCGTGCCGCTCGGGGAGTCCTTCTTCATGCGGTGATGCATCTCCACGACTTCGAGATCGAAGTCCGGCCCAAGCAGTTCGGTGGCCTTGCGCGTCAGCCAGAACAAGGTGTTCACGCCGATGCTGTAGTTCGAGGCAAACACCACCGGCAGCGTCTCCGCAGCCTCACGGATGCGCGCCAGTTCCTCATTGGTATGGCCAGTGGTGCCGATGACGAGGCTCTTCTTCTGCTTCAGACACTCATCCAGCAGTTCATTCGTGAACAGGTGGGACGAGAAGTCGATCACGATGTCCGCTTTTTCGAGCGCCGGGGACAGGGCATCGCCCACATCCACAGTGGATGCGACGGTGACGTTTTGAGCCTCGGCGGCACGGATGATGGCCTGGCCCATGCGGCCTTTGCTGCCGGTGATGAGAAGTTTGATGTCGGACATGATGAGCGGGGTTGATAAACGGGGAGCCGCAATCATGCAAGAGGCGGCTGAACACTGTGCAGCGGATCATGCAGCAGGATTTCGTCAAAGCTGGCGTTGGGAGAGCGCTCCGCCGGTGGCCAGAACTGACCGCTGCGGATGCGCCGCACCGCCTCGGCGGCACACTGATGCGCAGCCTCCATCAGTTCTGCATCAAACCCCTCCCACGGCAGAATGGCCGTGTCCTGAATGCTTTTCGGCAGCGCGAAATAGGCCACGCTGCTGATCGACTGGCCGCGCTTCTGGAGGGCGGCGGCATACAGCGGCAGTTGCAGATCCAGCCACATTCCACGCCTGCCATCAGGCAAGTCAAAGCACTTCCATTCATCAGCCTCGGTCAGCTTCGTGCGGGCCGTGATCACTTTGACGTGGGCCTCCTGCGGCGTGCGCGGTTTGTCGGAGCTTTTGAAATCGACGATTCGCAGGGTGCCGTCCACATGGCGTTCCACCCGGTCAATGCGCCCCCTCAAGCGAGCCTCGGCGACAAGGAATGGCATGGCATCATTCTCGTCGCCGATCAGCAGCTCCGCATCGATGCACTGCCAGCCTTCCTGCCGGTTCCTGGCTTCGACCTCCGCCGCTTTCCGCAGTCGCTGCAGAATGCTTTCCAGCTGCAGCGTGATCAGCGGCGCAGGCCGCTGTCCATGGATTTCCCTCACCCGGTCACGTGCCGCGGCTTCCAGGCATTCAGCGATTTTCGCCGGATGCGTGCTGTCGCGCATGCCGGGGTCCAGGCTCAGCCGATGAAACGCATGATGAATGAGATTGCCAAACTCAGCGGCATCCAGCTCACGCTTGCCCGTCTCGATGGAGCTCATGTTTTTCGTGCAGCTCAGGTAGTAGCGGAACGGACAGCTCAAATACTCGCGCAGGCGGGAAGGGGAGATCGTTTCCAGCGGCTTCGCGCTCCAGTCCGGCTGCAGCTTCCACGCCAGCGTGCGCGGCGGCTCGGCGGCGGACGGTTGATCTTCCTCCTTCGGAAACAGATGCGCCACCCGCTGCGGCAGCACCGCATTGTCGCATAGAAACAGCAGCCGGGATGGCCGCAGCGCATCGCCATTCTCGCTCCACTGTCCGCACAGCAACCTCAGGCGTCCGCGTTCACCCAGGCGCTGCTGCGCCAGCGCGGCCAGGATGAAAGCATCACGCGCAAAGCGGGTGTTTTGACACGGCAGCCCCAGCGCCTTGCGCAGGCTGTCCGGCAGAAACGGATGGCTGATGAAAATCCCCGGCACATGCTCTTCATTGAAGCCCGTGACGATCAGGTTGGGCGCCTTTTCCCACAGCAGTTCCAGCCACCCTTGCAGTACAAGATCAATGTCCCCTCGCGGCTCAGCGAGACGGCTTTGCGCAAGGCATTCAAGCGACAGCGAGAACATGTCTTCAGCCTTGGGCTGCAATCCAAATCGTTGCGCCTCCTGGTCCAGCTCTTCCGTAATGCGCAGCCACTCCGTTGCCAGTTCCGTGCGTTCACGGTCCCCAGGCGCATCAGGATTGAACTCCTGCTCACCAAGCAGTTTCAAAATCAGCGCACGCGCCGCCTTGGCCGGAGTGAGCCGCCGCAGGGCATCGAGCAACGCGAGCGTGTTCACGATGGCGGGCCGTAGAGCAGGGCAGTCCGCCAGCGGAAGCTCCAGCGCATGCGTCAGAGTCACCGGCAGATGCTCTCCGGCAAAGTCATCCGCCTCGCGCAGCAGCTTGGAGGTGCTTTTATCGTCGGGGATGACAGCATCTCGAAATTCATCAATGCGCAGCAGCGCGGCAAAAGCCCGCCAGGCCCCAGAACTCAGCAGCAGGCGGAAGCAGTCCAGCACATGCCACAGGCCCTCGCGCTGCACCGGAATCCCACCCGGTTCAAAACTCCGCGCTTCTTCCAGCGTCAGTTTTTCCAGCAGCAGGCTGCCGACCTCCGCGTCACACACGCCCAGCGCCGTGCGGCCCGTTGGCACCAGGTCGCGCATGAGATCCAGCGTCAGCGCCGCCTGCGTGGCAGGATCACGCGCCACATGGATCTGCTCGTCTTGAAACGGCAGGCTGCACCCCGCGTCTTCGCCCCAATATTCCGGCAGCGGACGTCCGCACGCATCAAAGGTGTGCGCCATCGACTGCGGCGCCTGAATCGCAATGGTCACCTGCACGCCACATCTGGCGCAGCCAGCGATCCAGTCATCCAGCAAAGGCGGCAAATCAGGCGAAGCCAGCACCACAATCCGACGCACTCCTTCCGGCAGCGCCGGTTCATGCGCATACCCACGCTTGAGCACCTGTGCGTCCGCCACCTTGGCCTGCGCAAGCTCCTCGAAATACACTCGCTCGATCTTCGCCAGATCCTGCCAGCGCGCGGCTTCTCGCTGCGCGGCAGGATGATCTGCGGTGTCCTCAAAAGTAAGCCCCCCCGTGCCAAGCAACATCTTGAGTTCCGCCAGCATCCGTGCCGTTTCCGCCTGCCAGCCCCAGCCGGACGAAGTGGGCGGCTTGGGAAACAGCGCCGTGAGTGAATCCAGCGGCACCCTTTCGAGTGCCCGTTGCCACGCCATCTGGCACTGCACTGGCGTCGCGGCTTCAAACCGGCGCGTCTGCGGCAGCAGCGCCTGCTCCGGCAGCCAGAGATGCGGGACGATGGCCGCCGTCCCCGTCTCGTTCGTCACCACCGCCAGCGCCTCACGCAGCCGGCGTCCGGCTTCACCGTTAGGCACCAGCAGCAGCGTGCTGCTGAGATCCAGCGCACGGGCAGAATCCCAGTCCTGGCAGAGCAGGGCCACAGCCTGATCCAGCACGGGTGTCTCCCAGCCCCAGAACAGCCGCTGAATGGAGCCGCTCATGAGTGCTCCAGCTTCTGGATGATGTCGTTCACGATCTCCTCCGGCGTCTGATCAATGGAAACACGGATGATGTCAGGCGTAGGGTCCAGCGTTGCCAGCTGGCTGTCCAGCAGCGTCGGCGGCATGAAGTGCCCTTTGCGTCCGGCCAGCCTCTCGGCGATCAGCTCCTTCGTCCCGTCCAGCAGCACAAAGCGCAGCGTCTCAGGGTGATCATGCGCCCGCAGCTTGTCACGGTAGATCGGCTTCAGCGCGGAGCAGGCCAGCACGTAGGTTGGCGTCAGGTGCCGAATGTCCTCGATGCGCTGCCGCAGCGTCGCATACCAGGGCCAGCGGTCGTCATCATTCAGCGGTGTCCCGGCGGACATCTTCGCCTTGTTGCTGGCCGGGTGAAAGTCGTCGCCGTCCTCAAAGACGCCTTCGAGCCTGGCCGCCAGCAGACTGCCGATGAGGGACTTTCCGCTGCCGGAGACGCCCATGAGGATGATAGTTTTTAGATCGGGGTGGAGCATGTGTGAAGGTGATTTTTGTGACGCTTGACCGTGGGGCATGCCACGCTGAGGGTGCGGGCCGAAGCCATGAAATACTCGATCCTGACCGCTCTTCTGGTGCTCGGCACCGCTGTTGCCCTTGCTGAAGACAAACCTGCCGCCGCCAAGCCGGAGGCTGCCAGGGAGATCATGCTCTTCAATGGCAAATCGCTCGACGACTGGGAGTCCGTGGACGTCGGCGGCAGCGGGCCGGTGGAACTGGAGGGTGGTCTCATGATCATCAATCAGGGCGAAAATGTGAGCGGTGCCATTTACAAGAAAGCGGACACACTGCCAACGACCAACTACGAGATCACGCTGGATGCCAAGCGAATTCAGGGCGTCGATTTCTTTGTCGGCCTCACCTTTCCCGTCGGCGATCTCAAGCACTGCGCCACCCTCATCTGCGGCGGCTGGGGCGGCAGCGTCACCGGCATCTCCTGCATCGACGGCATGGACGCCTCCGACAACAACACCTCCAGCTACCAGCGCTACAAGGATGACGAATGGTATTCCATCAAGCTGCGCGTCACCCCGAAAAACATCAGCGTCTGGCTCGGTGACAAGCAGATCATCGACGAGGACATCGAAGGCAAAAAAATCAGCGTGCGCCCCGGCCCCATCGAAAGCTACCTCCCGCTTTCGCTGACCACCTTCAACACCATGGCGGCCATCCGCAACGTCAAGCTGACTCCGATCACGGAGCCGAAGTGATGCCTCTCACCGCTGCGCTGCGCCCCTTCGCCTTCGTTTTCTGCGGAGCCCTGGCCTCATGCCACTCCGTCCTGCGTGTTGAAGTAACACGCGCCGAAACCGAGCTCACCACGCGCGAAAAGCGGCACATGGCCGCGCTGCTGGATGAAGTTGCGGCAGGCTGGGACGCCATGCAGCACGGCAAGTCATCTGCACGTCGGGTCGCAGAGGATCGTTATGAAAATGCACTCGCCAGGTTTTTGCGTGAATGGGACTCGCATCAATGTCCGCGCTACTGGCAGAGCGGCACGCAGTTTGCCTCCGCTCAGAACTCATTTCAGATCGAGCTCGACACCGTGGCCACCTCCAAAACCGAGGTGCCACCCACGCAGATCGATCAGCTCCTCCTCGCTTCGAGGAAAAAATCACGCGGGGAGGACACACTCTCGGAGCGTCCCGGCCTCGGCGTGCCTGTCGTCGGCCACATCTACCGAACGGCTGCCACGCGCAAAGAGCAGCCCTTCCTGCCGCCAAACGGTGGAAATCTCACCCTCACCGCCGTGATGGAAATGGCGGACGACGATGCCGATCCCGCCACCCCGCGCCGCTGCCGCCTGCATTTGCACAATGCCCTCAATGTGGAGACCGTGAAGGTGCAAAGCGATGAGCGCCTCCTCGCTGCCAACTTCACCGCCGCCAAGGATCTCGCTCTCTCCAAAAAATCCCTCGGCCTCTTTTCACTGCTGGGGTTGTTCTATCCCGAGCGCACCTTGGGAGACAGCCATCTCTACTGCATGGACGGCTATGACCCCAAGCGCATTCCTGTCGTCTTCGTGCATGGCCTCATGTCCGATCCGCACATCTGGCTGAACGCCGTCAATGCCATCAGCTCAGACCCCGAGCTACGCGCGAAGTATCAGCCTTGGTACTTCCTCTACCCCACCGGACTGAGTGTACCGCAGACGTCCGCACGCCTGCGCGCCTCCCTGCAGCAGGCCCGTGACTACTTCGATCCTGATCACAACGATCCCGGCATGAACCGCACGGTTCTCGTCGGCCACAGCATGGGCGGACTGCTCAGCCGCATGCAGGCCGTCGATCCCCAGGACAAGTTGTGGAATGCCATCTTCAGCAAGCCCCCGGAGCAGTTGAACGTCTCAGAGCCTGTTCGCGAGCGCCTCATCAGCACGCTCAAATTCAAGCCCCAGCCCGAGGTGAAGCGTCTGGTCTTCATCGCCACACCACAACGTGGCAGCGATCTCGCAGGCACGGGCATCGTGCGCCGCCTCGCCTCGCTCATCCGCCTCCCGGTGGACACCGTGCTGATGTCAAAGCAGCTCCTCACCGGAAACACCGATGCTATCTCTCCTCGGATTCGCGACTGGGGCTTCTTCGCTTTTCTCAGCATCGGCACCCTCTCCAACGAGCATCCTTTCTATGACGGACTGAACGCCGTGCCCATCCCCGTGCCCTACCACTCCATCATCGGGCAGCTCGGTCGCAAACCCCTCCTCGAAAGCTCCGATGGCGCAGTCCCCTACTGGAGCGCCCATCTTGAAGGTGCGAAGTCAGAAAAAATCGTCCCCTGCTGGCATGGCTGTGTCGAGCGCCCCGAAGTCGTCCAGGAAGTCGTCCGCGTCCTCCGCGTGCATCTGCAGGAAAGCGGGCTCGTAGCTCGCTGAACGCATCAGGGTTTTGCTCCCCAATTCTACTTTGGTCACTTTCAGGGCGTTCACCAAAAGCACCGGAAATTTGACCCCTCAGCCTCAGGCATCCGTGTCAATCCGTGTAATCCGTGGTCAAACCCTCTGAAAAATCAGCGTTGGCAGCCAGCCATTGGAACTTGCCAAAGCAGAATCAGGACCCCGATCTCAGGATCTGGTGACCTTTTTGCGTTTTCTTGCGGCCCCTCATTCCGGCCTCCACCGACTTGCCCGCATGGAACCGCCACAAAGTCACGTTCTCTGTGCACCAACCCATGAAACCTTTCCTCCTTTCCGGCCTGCTGGCCGCCGCAGTGCTGGCTCATGCCGATGACCTTCCCTTCACGCAAGTCCCCGCCGAATTCGCCGGCCAGTTTTCCCCCGGCAAATCACCCCTCGTTTTCAAAGACGGCACGCAGGTAAAAACTTCCGCAGACTGGCCCAGACGCCGCGCCGAAATCCTTGCCGACTGGCATGCCATCATGGGCGCATGGCCTGCGGTCATTGAGGAACCAAAAATCGAAGTGCTGGAAACCACCCAGCGGGAAGGGAACATCACCCAGCGCAAGGTCCGCGTCGAAATCGCCCCCGGCCAAACCGGAGATGGCTACCTCCTTCTCCCCGCGAACGAGGGCAAACGCCCTGCCGTCTTCGTGCCCTACTACGATCCCGAAACGAGCGCCGGCCTCAGCACAAAACCGCTACGCGACTTCGCCTGGCAGCTCGCGCGTCGCGGCTTCGTCACTCTCTCCATCGGCTCACCCGGCGGCGATGCGCGCAAGCCCGTCCTGAGTGCGGCTGCCAAGTGCCAGCCCCTCTCCTACCTCGGCTACATCAGCGCCAACATGTGGCAGGCGCTCGCCTCGCTGCCTGAAGTTGACTCTGCGCGCATCGGCATCGTCGGCCATTCCTACGGCGGCAAGTGGTCCCTCTTCGGCTCCTGCCTCTGGGACAAGTACGCCTGCGCCGTCTGGAGCGATCCCGGCATCGTCTTTGATGAAACACGCGGCAGCATCAACTATCAGGAACCCTGGTACCTCGGCTTGGACTCAGCCCTCACCCGCAAGCCCGGCCTCGTCAGCTCAGAGAGCCCCCGCACCGGCGCTTACAAGACCCTCATCGCCCAAGGCCACGATCTCCAGGAACTGCACGCCCTCATGGCGCCGCGCCCCTTCCTCGTCTCCGGCGGCGCCGAAGACCCTCCCAAGCGCTGGGCCGCCCTCAATCACGCCATCGCCGTGAATCAGCTCCTCGGCGCAACCAGCCGCGTGGCCATGACCAACCGTGAGAAGCACGAGCCCAACGAGGAATCCAACGAGCAGATCTACCGCTTCTTCGAATACTGGCTCAAACCCTGATCAGCGGCTGCTTGCGGCCTGCCCACTGCCTCCGAGTTTTGTGCTTTGGGACAAACGCGGCACTTGACGGGGGGCGGCTCTGTCCACGAAGGTACGCTCCCACCACCCCGACCCGTTTTTGTCGAGATCATGCCCGAAATCACTTCTTCAGCTGCCACTGCCGATTCTGTCATCCATGCCGCTCGCAAGGCGGTGGAGGTTCAGCGTGACGCAGTAAAGGAATTCCCCGGCAAAGCTCCCGGTCTGGTTCGTGCTCTTCAGGCTCTGGGAGATGCCCAGCGCGATGCGGAAGACTTCGCCGGTGCCGAGGCGACCTTCCGCGAAGCCTTGGAGGCGGGGAAGGACCTTGAACTGCCCGCAGACGTGATGGCGAATGTCAGGACCAGCCTTGCGACCCTTCTCGATTTCACCGGCCGGGAGACGGAATCCCTGCCATTTTATGAGGAGGCCATCAGCAACCACGAGGCCTTGGGTGGTGACAACGTTGAGGTCGCTGCCCAGCTCCGCAACAACCTGGCCATGACCTACAAGTGCATGGACAAGTTCGCCCTGGCGGAGCAGCACTACCTGCGCGCCCTAGAGACGCTGGAAAACAAGCGCGGCCGCCAGTCCGAGTCCGTGGCCTGCGTGTTCAACAATTTGGGCAGCCTTTACTACGCGGCCGGATTTCCGGACCAGGCCAAGGAAATGTTCGAGGATGGCCTGCAGATCCGCATCCAGGTCCTCGGGGAGAATCACCGGGATGTGGCCCAGTCCTTGTGCAATCTCGCCACGGCATGCCACGAATTGAAGGACAATGACGGGGCGCAGCAGCACTTTGAAAAAAGCCTGAGGATCCTGGAAGCCCAGCTCCCCCAGGAGGCACGCAGCTACGAGGCCATCGGCACCGATTACGTCGCCATGCTGGAGATTATTGGCGAGGAAGGCAAGGCCGCCGCCCTGAAAAAGCGCATGGAAAAGGTCCTGGCCGCAGTTTGATGCACCGTGGCGTTTGCCAAATGCTTCGTCCTCATGAAAGGTAGGGGCGGACATGATTTCATCCCCCCCTTTGCAAGAAAAAACCTGGACCGGCACCGCAGTGTCCGATGGGGTCGCGCATGCGGTGGTGCATGTGCTTAAGGATCATTTTGACGAGCCGGATGAGGACAGCATCGAGCCAGGGACGGAAGCCCAGCAGATGGAGCGCCTCCATGCCGCCCTGGCCGTCACCGCCAAAGAAATCGAGGAACTGCAGCGCGTCATGGCCGGGGAGCACGGCAGCGCCGAGAGCGAGATCTTCGAGACCCACCTCCTCATCCTGCAGGACTCCACCATTCTGAAGCAGACGGAAAAAATCGTGCGCGAGCAGCAGGTCTGTGTGGACTGGGCCTACTACAAGCTCATGTGCAAGCACATGGACGCCCTGCGTGGTCTTTCGGACACCTATTTGCGCGAACGCTTTCTGGACGTGAAAGACGTGACCCATCGCGTCATGCGCCATCTGCGCGGTGAGCTTCTGGACCACCCCATGTTTGACGAGCCCGTCATCGTCGTGGCTCATGACCTGACGCCTTCAGACACCGTGCAGTTGGATCGCAGCAAGGTCCTCGGCTTTGCCCTGGAGACGGGCAGCGCGGTTTCCCACGCCGCCATCATCGCCCGCTCCCTGGCCCTGCCGGCAGTGGTGCGGCTCCACGGCATCTGCGAGGAGCTTCACAGCGGTGACACCGTGCTGCTCGATGGCGAAGGCGGACTCCTGATCCAGAATCCCAGCGCCGACACCCTGGCTCGCTACCGCCTCCGGGAGGAGCAGGCAGAACGCCGGGAGGACGTCTTTCAGCTAGAGCGCCACAAACCCTCCCTCACGCGCTGCGGCACCGCCATCTGCGTTGGTGCCAATGCCGAATTCATCGAGGAAATGAAGATCGTGGAGGACAGCGGTGCCGAGGAGGTGGGGCTGTTCCGCACGGAGTTCCTGCATTTGGAAAACCCGGACGCCACGGAAGACCAGCTCGCCACGGCCTACGCCAAAGTGGTCAAATCACAGGCTCCCAAGCGCGTGGTTTTCCGCACCCTGGATCTCGGCGGTGACAAGGTGGACGAGCGGATCGCCCTCGATCCCGAACCCAATCCCTTCCTCGGCTGGCGCGGCATCCGGCTCTCGCTGGGCCGCCTCGATCTCTTCAAACGTCAGCTTCGTGCCCTGCTGCGCGCTGCCGTGCATGGACGCGTGGGCATCATGTTCCCGATGGTCTCCGGCGTGCAGGAGGTGCTGGAGGCAAAGGCCGTCCTCAACGACTGCGCGGACGAGCTCACGGCGGAAGGCGTGGATGTTCCGGACGAGATCGAAATCGGTGCCATGATCGAGATCCCCAGCGCGGCGCTGTCAGCGGATCTGATTGCGGCAGAGGTCGATTTCCTCAGCCTCGGCACCAACGACCTGATTCAATACACCATTGCGGTGGACCGCCTCAATGACCGCGTGGCAAAGCTCTACCAGCCCACCCATCCCGCCGTCTTGCGGCTCATCGGCATGTCCGTCACGGCGGCCCGTTCGGCCGGCATCCGCGTCGGCATGTGTGGTGAAATGGCTTCGGACCTGTCCCTGACCCCATTGATGATCGGCCTCGGCTTGAATGAACTCAGTGTGGCCACCACTCAGATCGCACGCGTGAAGCATGCCGTGCGGCGTCTGGATGTCCCCGAGTGCGAGGCTCTGGCGCAAGCCGTCCTAAAATGCACCAGCCCGGCCGAGATACGGGCTCTCAGCCGGGCTGTGGCGGATCGGAACTATCCCGAGTTGTTCGAGTAGCTCCCGGTTTTGGGGTTAGGCAGCGAGCTTGGATTTGCTCTTGCGCACCGGCTTGGCGGTCTTGGGAGCCGTGGTAGGGCGGAAGGCATCACCAAAGAGATACTGGCGGGCGCTGTCCACCTGGCCCATCACGCGGCGCTGCCACTTGGTGTATTCCTTGCCCAGGCGTTCTTCGGCATCGTCCATCTGCAGGGCGCTGTCCAGGCTCATCCGCTCAGTGCTCAGTTCGGCTTGGAAGGTGATTTCCGGGATGTGCAGCTCCACTGCTTCAAACATGTCCATCACCCGTGCGGCATAGCTGGTGTCCCAGACCTTGTCGTCTTCATCATAGCAGCTCGTCACCAGGTGGGCGATCAGGTATTCGGCATTGTCCGAGTAAACCTCCGCCGCATCAATCACCGAGTCAAAGCTCTCGCGATCCACCGTCACCGGCAGCACCACCGAAAGGGCCACTCCCGCAGCCTGGAGGATCTGGTCCATCTCACATCCCTGATAGAACTTGTTGAAGAACTCGCCAAGACCCGTGCTCACATCCAAAATGGTCAGCGGTGAGGCATCGACGTGGGCGAGGAACGACCGGGGTGTCAATGAACTCGCATCAAGGGCCGTGACCCCCGCTGCAGTGAACGAATCCTCTTCCGTCAGGGCGAGGACTTGATGGTCAACTCCATACTGCTGGAGGTAGCGTTGCAAGCAGAGCGCCAGGGTGCTCTTGCCAGTGCCAGGGTAATCGTTTTGGATGAGGATGAGCTTCTTCATAATTGTTTTCTCAATTTCAAAGTTATTATGATAAATATAATAAACATTGCAAGAATAAATATTTCGT
>Ga0209066_10000246_pt1 | contig 82215 bp, 79 predicted proteins | sample All_14_2_FD_187198 | JGI IMG/M metagenome (GOLD analysis project Ga0209066, IMG submission 187198) | Freshwater microbial communities in response to fracking from Pennsylvania, USA - Allegheny Zone_MetaG_DW_15 (SPAdes) (version 2) ...
CCTGAAAATCATGCCGCGTGCCGTTGCTCGGTTTGCGCGGGTCTTTCAACCCAGACAGAACATCCATCAAGACCGCCCCTTCCTTCATCTTTTGTGCCGCCCAAAAGACAAGAGTAGACCGGATTTTCGATGGGTTTACAAGATGGTGTCATAAGCCACTGACTGTGAACGAATTTCTTGAAATCAACATGCAAAATCAATTATTCATTTCGAGTGCGGAAGCCCTGGGCAGCGGGCCTTGGCTGTCAATATTTCGTCATCTGGCTGACACGGCGCTTTCACAGCGGCTGGCTATCGTGGCCGTATGCCTGCTGTTCGCGCCGTTTTTCTTTCCGATATCCATCTGGGGACCCGGGCCTGCCAGGCCGAGCGCCTGCTCGATTTTCTGCGGGAATATCCAGCACAGCACACCTTCTTGATTGGCGACATCATCGACTTTTGGGCGATGAGTCGCAGTATTCATTGGACGCCTGCACAAAACACCGTGGTGCAGAAGTTGCTGCGCCGAGCGCGCCATGGCGAGCGGGTGGTATTTATTCCAGGCAACCACGACGAAGCCTTGCGCGACTATTGCGGCACCCTGTTCGGTGATATCGAGGTGGTGGATGAATTAATCCACGAAACACTTGCCGGCCGGCGTTATCTGCTGATTCACGGCGATCAGTTCGACCAGGTGACCCGCCACCATCGCTGGGTCGCCGTGCTGGGTGACAAGGCCTATGAAGGGCTGGTCCGCATCAACCTGTGGCTTTCCTGGTTGCGGCGCAAGCTGGGGCGGCCTGGTTACTGGTCGCTGGCCGGTTACGCCAAGCGCAAGGTCAAAAAAGCGCTGAATTTCATTTTCGATTTTGAGGAATCGGCCGTCCACCACGCTCGCGAGCGTGGACTCGATGGGGTGATTTGCGGCCACATCCATTGGGCGACCATGCGCCGCATTGAGGGGCTCGATTACATCAATTGCGGTGATTGGGTCGACTCCTGTACGGCCATCGTCGAGCATTTGGACGGCCACCTCGAGTTGGTGGCCTGGGGCAGCGAGGTGCCGGCCAGCAAACGGCTGGCGCCGCCAGTCGAGCAAGCGCCGGTGGAGGTTTGAGATGCGTGTCCTGATGGTGTCTGACGTTTACTTTCCGCGCGTGAATGGGGTGTCGACCTCGATTGAAACTTTCCGCCAAGCCTTGGCCATGGAAGAGATCGAGGTTCGTCTGGTGGTGCCGCGCTATGGCGATGAGATGGCGCAGGCCGGTATTGTCCGCGTTCCTGGCCGGCCGGTGCCGGGCGATCAAGAGGATAGACTGCTGGCTTGGTCGGCCATGCAACGGGCCGTGCTGGCCGCCGCGGTCGACTGCGATTTGATCCATATTCAAACCCCTTTTGTGGCCCATTACGCTGGCTTGCGGGCGGCACGGCAGTTGGGTTTGCCGGTGTTGGCGACCTACCACACCTTGTTCGAAGAGTATGTGCAGCATTACGCGCCCTTTGTTCCAGCGCGCTGGTTGAAAAGCCTGGCCCGGCGTTTTTCGCGCCGGCAATGCAATGCGCTCGATGCCGTCATCGTGCCGTCGACGGCCATGCGTGAGCGTTTACACGACTATGGGGTTCATACCCCCATGCACGTCCTGCCGACCGGTATTCCGCTGCAGCGTTTCAGTGGGGGGGACGGTGCCGATTTTCGCCGGCAGCACGGGATTGCCGCCGAGCGGCCGGTGGCTTTGTTCGTTGGCCGGGTGGCGCACGAAAAGAATATTGCCTTTTTGCTTGATGCGCTGGTGCATGCCCGGGAACTGTGTCCCGAGGTGTTGCTGATCATTGCCGGTGAAGGGCCCGCGGTCGCCGATCTGCAGGCTCAGGCGCAGCGCCTGGGCCTGACGGCACATGTCCTGTTTATCGGCTACATGGACAGGACGCGGGCCTTGCCAGCCTGTTATGCGGCCGCCGACTTGTTCGTTTTTGCCTCGCGTACCGAAACGCAGGGTTTGGTGCTGCTGGAGGCGATGGCCGCTGGCGTGCCGGTCTTGGCGATCTCGGAAATGGGAACGCGCGACATTCTGGATAGCGGGCGAGGCAGCTTTACATCGCCCGCCGAGCCCGCGGCTTTTGGTCAGGTGATGGGGCGTTGTCTGAGCCGCCCTGCGGCTTGGCAGCATTTGCGCGACGAGGCGCCGCGCTACGCCGCCGAGTGGTCGGACCTGGCCATGGCCCGGCGCTTGGCTGCGCTTTATCGCCAGTTGCGTTGAGCCCGCAGCCGGCGTTTATGTCGGCGGGGCTGTTCGCTCAGATATCGTCGATTTCTGGAAGCAGGCTGTTGGCCCGGCGCAGACGCTCGGCCATGATGCGCATGACCTGGGTGGCAAAAAACGGTGTTTGCTGGATCAAAAACTGGAAGCGTTTTTCGTCGACCGCGACAAACTCACAATCGCTAACCGCGACCACGGTAGCCGATCGTGGGCCGGGTGAGACCAGCCCCATTTCGCCAATGATGCTGCCGTGCTGCAGGGTTTCGAGCACCCGGTTGCGAACGATGACTTCGGCCGTCCCCTGGGTCAGTACAAACAACTGATGTCCTTGTTCACCCTCGTCGAACAAGGTTTGACCGGCCGGAATTTTGATCATGCTGGGGTTGTGTGCAAACAGTTCGAAAAAGATCATGCTGAAATGGGTTCTGATGGAGAGGTCTTACTTTTAGCATAGTGTGATTGGCCTCGGTTTTTCAGTTCGATGACAGGCGACGCCTTCTTGATCCAGCGCAAATGCGGGTCTTTGAGCTTGTCATCAAACTTTAGTCTGGGCGGGCTAGCGTGCAATTTTCTTCGCCTTGGCCATTGCGCATGAATCCGACCCCTCCTCTCCCCGTGGCCGACGCCTGGCGGATTGCTTTCGTGACTGAAACCTATCCACCGGAAGTGAATGGCGTGGCCATGACGGTGGGGAATTTGGTGCGTGGCTTGCGGCAGCGCGGCGTGCAGGTCACGGTATTTCGACCGCGCCAAGGGGCGGGTGATGTCGGTGAAGCCGATTGCCATGTGCTGCCAGGCTATCCGCTGCCCGGTTACCCGGATGTGCGCTGGGGCTTGCCGGCCGGTCGAGCCCTACGCCGTCATTGGCAGCACCTGCGACCGCATGTCGTCCATGTGGTGACGGAAGGCCCGCTGGGCTGGTCGGCGGTCAATGCGGCGCGCGCGCTGGGGATTCCTGTGACCTCGGGCTTTCATACCAATTTCGATAGCTATAGCGTGCATTACGGCCTGGGCTGGTTGCGGCCGATGGTGGCCGCCTATCTGCGGACCTTGCATCGGCGAACGCGGCGCACCATGGTGCCGACCGCGTCGCTGGCTGCCGAACTGGCCAGCGACGGGCTGGCAGGGGTTCGGGTGGTCGGGCGCGGAGTCGATACGGCCGCCTTCTCGCCGCGTTATCGTGATCTGGCGTTACGACAGTGCTATGGGGTCGAGGGGGAGGGGCCCTTGTGCTTGTATGTCGGCCGTTTGGCGCCCGAGAAGAACCTGGCTTTGGCCTGCCGGACCTTTGCCGCCATTCAGGTTTGGCACCCGGGGGCACGCATGCTGTGGGTGGGCGACGGACCGGCTCGCCCTGCCCTGGCCGCGGCTCATCCCGATCACTCGTTTGCTGGCCAGCGCACGGGGGAGGATCTGGCGGCCCACTACGCCAGTGCGGATCTGTTTCTCTTTCCCAGCCTGACGGAAACCTACGGCAATGTGGTGGCCGAGGCCATGGCCAGCGGGCTGCCGGTGCTGGCTTACCGCAGCGCCGCTGCCGCCGAGTTGATCGATGCGCAACGCAATGGGGCCTTGGTGGAGCCTGGTGACGAGCAGGCTTTCGTCGAGGCCGCTTTGTGCTTGCTGGAGGATGGTGCGCGCCGGCAGAAAATTGCTGCGGCAGCCTGTCTCACCATGCAGCAGCATCGGTGGGATGCCGTGATTGAGCGTTTTGTACACGTCGTCAGCGAGGCGCTGGCGGACTAGCGGTGGCACCAGCGTTCGAGCATGGTCCGCAAGGCGTGGTAGCTGACCGGTTTAGCTAGATAGTCATCCATGCCGGCGGCGATACAGTTTTCCCGGTCACCTGGCATGGCGTTGGCCGTCATGGCGATGATCGGTCGTCCGCTGGCTGCGGCGCCGGCCTCACCGGCGCGAATCTGTCGGGTCGCGGCATAGCCGTCCATGACCGGCATCTGGCAATCCATCAGAATCATGTCGATGGTCGGATCGTTGGTTAAACAGTCGATGGCCGATTGTCCGTCGGTGGCGAGCGTGACCCGGTAGCCGAGCTTGTCGAGCAGGGCGGCGGCGACCTTTTGATTGACCAGATTATCTTCGGCCAACAGGATGTGGTGCAGGCCGGCATCGCTGATGGGCGGTGGCGCGGGTTCGTTGGCCGGGAGTGGTTGGGTGACGTACAGGAAAGGCAGGCGGACTCGGAACTCGCTGCCCTGCCCCGCTTGCGAATGGGCCTCGATCTGGCCACCCATCAAGCGGGTCAGACGATAGCAAATCGACAGCCCCAAGCCGGTGCCGCCATATTGGCGGGTAATCGAAGCGTCGGCCTGGTAGAAAGGGGCAAACAGTTTTTGCAGCACCTCGGGCGACATGCCGATGCCGCTATCCTTGATCTGCACATTGAGCCAGACGCGCTTTGCGTCATCGGGGTCGGCTTCCGTGCTCAGGCAAATGCTGACTTGCCCCTGGCTGGTAAATTTGACTGCGTTGCCGAGCAGGTTGAGCAAAATCTGCCGCAGACGGGTGGCGTCGCCGAGGAGGAGCGGTATCAGGTCCGCTGAGCTGAGGCTGAGCAAGGCAATTTGTTTGCCCTGGGCTTGTGGGCCAAGGAGCATCAGCAAGTCGTGCTCCAGGCCGGCCGGTGAAAACGGGATGTTCTCCAGTTGCAGCTTGCCGGCCTCGATTTTTGAAAAGTCGAGCACGTCATTGATTAGCGCCAGCAGGCTATTGGCGCTGTGTTGGATGGTCTGGGCAAAGTCTTTTTGCTCGGCAGTCAGTGGCGTGGTGAGCAGTAATTCGCTCATGCCTATGACGCCATTCATCGGAGTGCGGATTTCGTGGCTCATGTTAGCCAGGAAGGTGCTTTTCGCCACATTGGCCGCTTCGGCGGCGCTGCGTGCCCGTTCCAGTTCTTCTTGGGCGTGCATGCGTTCGATGACGCCTCCGGCCCAGCGGGCGAGCAGGCGGATGAACTCGAGGTCGGACGGGTCAAAATCATGGTCGCGGCCGCGGGCCGACGAGAAGTTAATCGTCCCGTAGGTGGCGCCGGCTACCTGAATGCGGGCGCCGATATAACTGGCCAGCTGAAAATGGATGAAACAGGGGTGTTGACCGTAACCATTGTTTTCCGCGTGGGCAATGGCCAGCGTGCCATCGGGTTGGGTCAGTGTTGTGTTGCAATAGGTGTGGCCGAGCGAGAACACCTGGCCATCGTGCAGTTCGTCGTGCAGTGAGACCTGAACCTCAACTTGATAGTGGTCGGCCTCCGGCGTGATCTGGCTGACGATGCCGTATTCCTGATGCAGGTGCTGCCCCGCTATCCGCAGGGCCTGGCGCAATGCTTCGCGTGGAGAACTTTCCGTGATAGTCGACAGTTCGTTGAGGGTACGCAGGGCAGCCAACTGGCGGTGCAGGCGGATGGCTTGCAGGCGTTGTTCGGTGATGTCTTCGAACACCCCGACATAGTTCTCGATATGCCCCTGTGGGTCGCGGACGATTGAGATGGTCAGCCACTCGTCGATCAACTCGCCTGTTTTACGGCGGTTGGTGATGTCGCCACGCCACAAACCCGTCTCGCGCAACTGCTGACGCATGGCGTCGTAATAGGCTGGCATGTGGATGCCGGACGAGAAAATGCGCGGCGTCTGGCCGATCAATTCGGCCGCCGTGTAGCCGGAAACTTCTTCCAGGCGCGGGTTGACCGCGAGAATGCGGCGCTCGGCATCGGTAATCAGCACGCCATTGGTGCTGTGCTCGAAGACATTGGCGGCCAGGCGTCGCTCATGGTGCATGCGCTGTTCTTCGATCAGGCCACGGCGCAGGCGCAGGGTCAGTGTGCTGCTCAACAGCAGCATGAGGCCCAGGCCCAGACCGCCCCAGAGCAAGGTATTGCGGCCACTTTGGTACCACTGGGCAAGAGCTGCTTCGCGGTCGACATGGACCAGCAGGATGAGAGGGAAGTGACGTGAGGCCCGGAAAGCGGTGAGAACGGGGCTGCCATTTTCCTGGTCATCGCTCAAGGTGCCGATTTCCTGGCGGGTCATCGCGGCCAGGCGTTCGCCGGTGACATGCGCCATGCCGGGCAGCAGCTTTTCCCGCGAGGACAGCAGGAGATTGCCGGCGTAATCGATGATTTCAATCTGCGTCAATTCGGGATTGATGTGGCGAGCGAAATGATTAAGGAAAAAATCTGGGTTGACCGCGGCCAGCACTTGCACGTGGCCGCGGGGATGCGACAGATCATGGCTGACCGGGATGAAGCTGTGTTCGCCCAGCGGCACGGGGCTGGCCGGGGTGGATGCTTGGCCGCCGGCAAAATCGCGCCCGGACCAGGCGGGCCCCAGTCGCAGGTAATCGGCGATCTGGCCGGCGGTGGCGGGGGGCTGAAAATTGAAGCTATCGACTATTTGGCCGATATTGTCCGGGTTGGAGCTGGCGATGATCCGGCCCTGGGTATCGGCGATCGACAGGGAGCGCAGGAACAGCAGGCGGCGCAAAATGTGATCAAGCTGCTGCGAAAGTTGCGATCCGCGGGTGGGCGGTAAGTCGATGCTGTCGGGCAGGCCTTGCAGGGTCAGGTTGACCAGGTTGAAGGTTTGCGTCACCTGATCCTCAAAAACACGGGCGTGGGCTTCGGCCTCGCGCAGGTGGCGGTTCAGGGTTTCGTCGCGCAGGGTGACGAGACGACTCCAGGCGCCGGCAACGACTGACAGGACGAGCAGTGCCTGCAGTCCAATCAGAACGTAGGTAAAGCGGCGTGCCTGCGGGCCGGGCATTGGTGTTTACTCGAGAACGGCGATGGGTAACAGGTTGTGGCGCACTGCGGCGTTCCGCAACAAGCCATTTTTCTTGGCCTGGGCGACGAAACGCTCAACCCGCTGGTGCCAGGCCTCGTCATCCGGGCGCATGGCGTAGGCGTAGGGAGTCAGGTGGTAGCGGCTCTCTGGCGTGATCAGTCGCGCCCAGTCGGTCGTTCTCAGCATGCGCTGGCTGAAGGGGTAGTCGGTCATGAACACATCGGCCCGGCCGGACTCAACCTCTTGTTCGCGAGCGTGGGGCGTTTCCAGGACGCGTAGCGTGGCGGCCCGTAGTTTTTCTTTCATCACCGGTTCGTGCAAGGTGCCGCGGGCGACGGCGACAACGCTGCCCGGCTGGTCGATGTCCTGCCAGGACTTGATGCGACGGTTGCTCTGGGTGGTGATGGCGTAGATGTCGCTCGCCAGGTGCGGTTGTGTGAAGCGCAGCTTTTCCTGGCGCTGTGGTGTGATACCGATGGCGAACATGGCGATGTCGCAGCGTTGACTGCTGACGTCGTCGATCAGTTTGGCGAAGGAGCTGTCAACAAAATTGACCTTGACGCCGAGATCCTTGGCCAGGGCCTCCGCCATGTCGATATCGATACCGGACAACTGGCGGGTTTTCGGGTCGCGGTAACTGATGCCGAAGTAATCGGGCCAGATGCAGACACGCAAGGTCTGTTCGCGCGCGATGCGAGCCAGGGTCTGCTCAGCTGCCTGGCAGACAGTTGCCCCGGCGCCGAACAAGAGCATTGCGCCAAGCAGGTAGCTGGAAAGTTTTTTCATGAGACTGCACCGGAATTCGACAAGGGGGCCAGTTTAACAAGAGAAAAACGCTCAGGCGCGCTGAATCAGTTCGATCTTGTAGCCGTCCGGGTCATCGACAAAGGCGATGATGGTGGCGCCATGCTTCATCGGTCCTGCCTCGCGGACGACGTGGCCGCCGCGGGCTTTGATCTCGGCGCAGGCGGCTGCCGCATCGGGGACGGCGAGCGCAATGTGGCCATAGCCGTTGCCCAGGTCGTAACGGGGTGTATCCCAGTTGTGGGTCAGTTCGAGTACGGCATTGCTGTCCTCGCTGCCATAGCCGACAAAGGCCAGCGTGAAGCGGCCATCGGGGTAATCCTGGCGACGAAGCAGTTGCATGCCAAGTACCTCGGTATAAAAGCTGATCGAACGGTCGAGGTCGCCGACGCGGAGCATGGTGTGGAGGATGCGCATGGGAGATTTCCTGATTAAAAGAAAAATTCGGGCTGGCGAGCCAGTTGCCGCAGTTCGCGGCGGCGGGCTGCCCAGTCGGGACAAAGCTGTTCAACGACCGCCCAGAAGCGCGGGCTGTGGTTCATTTCGCGCAGATGGGCCAGTTCATGGCAGACGACGTAATCGATGACCGGCAGGGGCAAGGCGATCAAGCGCCAGTTGAGGGCAATCTGGCCGCGACTGTTGCAACTGCCCCAGCGGGTGCGGGCCGACGACAGGCGCAGTGGCGGTGCGTCGTGCAGACCGAGGGCCGGGGCGTAGTGCTGCAGACGCTCGCTAAAGCACTGTCGGGCCTGGTCGCGCCAGGCCATTTCCAGGCCCTGGCGCGGGTCGGCCGTGGCCGGCAGGGCCAGGTGTACCTGGCCGGCCTCAATTCGGATGTGGCGACGGTGGGCTGCTTCAATGCAGACGGTCAACGGCTGGCCAAGCAAAAAAACCTGGCTTCCCTGTCCGGGGCTGGGTGGGGGCTGAACCTGGGCTTGGGCGGCGCGCTGTGCCCACTGCGCCAGTTTGTCGATGACCCAGTCGGCGTGTTGGCGGATCAGGGCCTCGATGTCACCGATGCGGGCCGACTGCGGGGCGCCGACGCGCAGGCCGTGCTGGTCGATGGTCAGGCCAATGCTGCGCCGTTGCGAGCGGCGCAGGCGATAGGGCAGCGGGCCGTTGGCCAGGGCGATCTGCCGCGTAACCTCAGGCAGCCGGGGCGCGGGCATCCGGGTAACGGTGCGGCGACAGACGGCGCATTTCGCTTTCGATCCAGGCTTCGGCGCGCTGATTGATTTCAAGCTCGCTGAGACCCTGGGGGTCGATGGCCGGGCCGATGCTGACCGTGATCGTGCCCGGGCGTTTGATGAAAGCCTGGCGTGGCCAGAGTTCGCCGGCATTATGGGCAATCGGCACCACTTTGCAGCCGACATGGGCCGCCAGGTAGGCGCCGCCGGGTTTGTAGCGTTTCTTTTGTCCGGGCGCGACGCGGGTGCCTTCCGGGAAAACGATGACATAAAAGCCCTGTTTCAATCGTTCGCCGCCCTGGGTGATGACTTGGTTCAGGGCATCTTTGCCGGCGGCACGGTCGATCGAAACCATCTTCATGGCGGCCAGGCCCCAGCCCAGGAAGGGGACCTTGAGCAATTCCTTCTTGAGCACGAAGACGCAGTAGGCACCGTTTGGCACATAGTCCTGCAGGGTCATGGTTTCCCAGGCTGACTGGTGCTTGGCCAGGATGACGCAGGGTTCGGCCGGCATGTTCTCTTGGCCGATGACCCGCGGCTTGATGCCGAGGATGTGTTCGACGCCGAACTGTACGCCGAGGCGCCACAGCTTGCCGGTTCGATAACCCCACAGCCCGCGCAGGACCAGGGCGCCGAAGATCACCCAGGGCGCGGTCAGCACCGACCACAGGATGGCGTAGGCCATGAACAGGGTTGAGCGCAGGGCGTTCACTTCTTTTCTCCGGCCAGCAGGTGGTCGACCGCAGCCGATAAATTGGCAAAGATCAGAGTGCCTTCCGGCAGACCGCCCTCGGCCTGGGTTTTTTCACCCTTGCCAGTCAGTACCAGAATGGGCTGACAACCAGTGCTGGCGCCGGCTTGCAGGTCACGGAGCGAGTCGCCGATGGTGACGATACCATTGAGGTCGGCGTTGAGCGTCTCTGAAATACGTTTAAACATGCCGGGTTTGGGTTTGCGGCACTCGCATTTCGAGTCGGCAGCATGTGGGCAATAAAACACGGCATCGATGCGAGCCCCAACGGTAAAGGCCGCTTTGTGCATCTTGTCGTGAATCTGGTTCAGCGTGTCCATGTCGAACAGGCCGCGCCCGACGCCCGACTGGTTGGTGGCGACGACGACGCGATAGCCGTTCTGGTTGAGGCGGGCGATGGCTTCCAGGCTGCCGGGAATGGGCTTCCATTCCGTCGGGCTCTTGATGAATTGGGCCGAGTCGACATTGATGACGCCGTCGCGGTCGAGAATGACGAGCTTGTTGGGCATGGGCATCGCGGGCTTACGAGGACAGTTTGGACAAGTCGGCCACCTGATTCATTGCCGCATGCAGCTTGGCCAGCAAGCCGAGACGGTTGGCACGCAGCGCCGGGTCGTCGGCATTGACCATGACACCGTCGAAGAAGGCATCGACCGGGGCACGCAGCGCGGCCAGCGCAGTGAGCGATTCGGTGTAGTCGCCGGTGACAAAAGCGGCGTCGGCCTGCGGCACGATGTCGACCAGGGCATCATGCAGGGCGATTTCAGCCGCTTCTTTGAGCAGCGCGTTGTTGACCATGGCTTCGACCGGGTTGTCGACCTTCTTCAGGATATTGCCGACGCGCTTGTTGGCGGCAGCCAGGGCGGCGGCTTCCGGCAGGGCCGAGAAGGCGCGCACGGCGGCCAGGCGCTTGGGGATGTCGCCCAGGCGTTGCGGCCGCTGGGAGACCACGGCGTCGACTTCCTGCGCGCTGTAGCCTTGTTCGCGCAGGCTGCCAGCCAGGCGGTCGTAGATGAAGTCGGCCAGGGCCATATCGGCCGACTGGAAACCGTTGACCGTGGAGAAGGCCTGGCCAGCCACGGTCAACAGGGCGTTGAGCGGCAAATCCAGGTCGTTGTCAGCCAGCATGCGGATGACGCCCAGCGCATGACGGCGCAGTGCAAAGGGGTCGCGGTCGCCGGTTGGAATCTGGCCGATGCCGAACATGCCGACCAGGGTTTCCAGTTTGTCGGCCAGGGCCACTAGCGTGCCCACCCGATTGCGCGGCAGATCGTCGCCGGCAAAGCGCGGTTTGTAATGGTCTTCGATGGCATCGGCGACGTCGGCCTTGAGGCCATCGTGCAAAGCGTAATAGCGGCCCATGATGCCTTGCAGTTCCGGGAATTCGCCGACCATGTCGGTCAGCAGGTCGGCCTTGGCCAGCACGGCAGCCTGTTCGGCCTGGTGGGCCAGGTCGCCACCGCCGAGGTGGTCGGCAATGGCGCGGGCAATGGCGGCGACGCGCTGCATGCGCTCGCCCTGGGTGCCCAGTTTGTTGTGATAGACGACTTTGGACAGGCCGATGACGCGGCTTTCCAGCGATTTCTTGCGATCCTGGTCGAAGAAGAACTTGGCATCGGCCAGGCGCGGCCGCACGACGCGCTCGTTGCCGCCGATCACCGCGCTCGGGTCGGCCGGGCTGATGTTGCTGACCACAAGGAATTTGTTGGTCAGCTTGCCGGCCGTGTTGAGCAGCGGGAAGTACTTCTGGTTGGCCTTCATCGTGAGGATCAGGCATTCCTGTGGTACGGCGAGGAACTCTTCTTCGAACTGGCCGACTAGCACGTTCGGGCGCTCGACCAGGGCGGTGACTTCGTCGAGCAGGGCGTCGTCGTCAATCGGCTTCAGGTTGGTGCCGGCCTGCGCGGCGGCAGCGGCCAGCTGGCGAGCGATTTCGGCGCGGCGCTCGGCGAAGGAGGCGATCACGGCGCCTTCGCTCGCCAGCCTGGCGGCGTATTCGTCGGCGTTGGCAAAAACGACCGGATCGACGGCGGCTTCAAAGCGGTGGCCGTGCGTTTCGCGGCCGGATGTCAGGCCGAGTACAGACACTGGTACCACCTCGCTGCCGTGCAGCGCGACCAGGCCATGCGCCGGGCGCACGAAATTGACACTGCGCCAGCCATCCTGCAATTGGTAGGTCATCACCTTGGGAATCGGCAGCGCCGCCAGCGCCGCTTCGACGGCCTTTTGCAGGCCCTCGGCCAGCGTCGCACCCTTGGCCAGACTGTCGTAAAAAAGGATGTCAGCCTTGCCGTCATTTTCGCGGCGCAGCGATGGCAGGATGGACGCATCCGCACCGAGTGCGGCGAGTTTTTTCAGCAGCGCCGGCGTGGCATTGCCGTTGGCATCGAGGCCGACAGCGACCGGCATCAGCTTCTGTACGACGGGCTTGTCGGCGGCAACGGCGGCGACGTCGGTGATATGCGCGGCCAGGCGGCGGGGGGAGGCGTAGGCGGTGACGGCGGCGGTCGACCCGGATAAACCGCTATTTTTCAAATGCTGCACCAGGGTCTGGGCGAATACGTCGCCCAGCTTCTTCAGCGCCTTCGGCGGCAGTTCTTCGACGAAGAGTTCAACGAGCAGGTTCTTGGCGGACATATCAGGCGGCTTTCTTGGCGTTCTGTTCTTCGAGCTTGGCCAGCACTTCGTTGGCCCAGTCGCGCGGCGCCATCGGGAAGCCGAGGCGGGCGCGGGAGTCGAGGTAGGCCTGGGCGACGGCACGGGCCAGGTTGCGGATGCGGCCGATGTAGGCGGCGCGCTCGGTGACCGAAATGGCGCCGCGCGCATCGAGCAGGTTGAAGGTGTGGGCGGCTTTCAGCACTTGCTCGTAGGCCGGCAGCGCGAGCTGGGCGACCATCAGGTGTTGCGCCTGCTTCTCGTGCGCGCCGAAGGCGTGGAACAGGAAGTCGACGTCGGAATGTTCGAAGTTGTAGGTCGATTGCTCGACTTCGTTCTGGTGATAGACGTCGCCGTAGGTCAGGCCGTCGGTCCAGGTTAGGTCATAGACGTTCTCGACGCCCTGCAAATACATCGCCAGACGCTCAATGCCGTAGGTGATTTCGCCGGTGATCGGCTTGCAGTCGATGCCGCCGACCTGCTGGAAGTAGGTGAACTGGGTGACTTCCATGCCGTTCATCCACACTTCCCAACCCAATCCCCAGGCGCCCAGGGTCGGATTTTCCCAGTCGTCCTCGACGAAACGCACGTCGTTCTTCTTGAGGTCGAAACCGAGCGCTTCGAGCGAGCCGAGGTAGAGCTCAAGGATGTTGTCCGGTGCCGGCTTCAAGACCACCTGGAACTGGTAGTAGTGCTGCATGCGGTTCGGGTTTTCGCCGTAGCGGCCATCTTTCGGGCGGCGCGACGGCTGCACGTAGGCGGCCTTCCACGGCTCCGGGCCGATGGCGCGCAAGAAGGTGGCGGTGTGGCTGGTGCCGGCGCCGACTTCCATGTCGTACGGTTGCAGCAGGGCGCAGCCTTGCGCGCTCCAGTATTGCTGCAGGCGCAGGATGATTTCTTGGAAGGTGGGGGGGGTGATTGTCGTGGTGCTGGTGGTCATTGGGACGCACTCGGAAAGACGGAAAGCTTTGAATTTTACAAGCTTTTGCCAGGCTCCGGGCGCCTGGCCGGCGCTTGTTGCCCGTGCTGCTGCCAGCTCTGATCGGGTGTGCTTTGGCCGCTATTTTGTTGCGTGATTACAACGCGCAAATCGGTGTATGTTGCGGTTTTCGTTTGCAAAGTGCCAATAAATCAATACAATGCGCGGACTTTTGTTGCGGTGCAATATCGGTGCAGGGGTGAGTCGGCCAGCGCTTGCTGGTTTCTTCCAGACTTCGTTTTCTCCTGTCATGCAGTGTCTCGACGAGACGTCTGCCCGATGTCGTACCCCCCGTAACCGTTCGCTGTCGAGGCTGTTGGCTTGATGGTGGCAACAGTGAAGGAGGGCGCATGGTCGCTACGACAACACTTTCTCCCGTGATGCTGCGGGTGGCTGCGGATATTTCCCGTCTGATCCGCAAGTTTCTGATGTTTGCCGGCCTGTTGGCCGTTCTTGCCCTGGTGGGTGCGTACAGTGGTCATGTCGACTTGCTGCGCACGCTGCAGGGTTTTCTGCCGAGCGACGTGGCTGCGTCCGAGGCTAATCTGACCTTGTCTGAGGGCGACGACGCCTTGCAGGCGACGGCTCTCGACGATGCGGCGACGATCAGTCCGCGCATGCATCGGGCGCTGCGCTACGTGTCGCAACGCTACCGGGTGTCGAATGAAGCCTTGCGGCCGATTTTTGCCACGGCCCAGGAAAGCGCCCGTGCGCTGGGTATCGATCCGCTGCTGATCATTGCAGTGATCGGGATTGAGTCGGGCTTCAATCCGTTCTCGCAAAGCGTGGTTGGCGCTCAGGGCTTGATGCAGGTGATGCCGCGTTTCCACGCCGACAAGTTGCCGGAGGATGCGGGTGAACTGCCATTTTTCGATCCGGTGACCAATGTTCAGGTCGGTGCGCGCGTGCTCAAGGAGTCGATCCGCCGTAACGGGGGCTTGGTGCCCGGGTTGCAGCAATTTGGTGGGGCAATCAACGATCCGGCGCGGCGTTATTCGAGCAAGGTGCTGGCCGAGCGGCAACGTCTGGAACAGGCTGTGCAGAAAATGCAGAAGGCCTGATCGCGGCGCCTGCTGGATGACGAGGGAACGAAGCGCCCGTCAGGCGGTCCGACCCTCGTTGATACGCAGCAGATAGAGGCGATGCCATGACCGAGTTCCTTCCTTCCCTGGCGACCCTGGCGGGGGGCTGTTTTTGGTGCACCGAGGCGGCATTCGAGCAATTGCGCGGCGTGCATCGCGTCTTGCCCGGCTACATGGGTGGCCATGATCCAGCACCGACTTATGAGGCGATTTGCCAGGGCGATAGCGGCCATGCCGAAGTGGTGCAGATCGCCTTCGATCCGGCGGAAATCGATTTTGCGACGCTGTTGACTGTGTTCTTCAGCATCCATGACCCGACGACGCTGAATCGCCAGGGCAACGACGTGGGTACGCAATATCGTTCAGCCATTTTCTGGCACGATGCGGTGCAGCAGGCAACCGCTGAAGCGATGATTGCCCGACTGGCGGGCGAGGGGCTGTGGCCATCGCCCATCGTCACCGAGGTATTGCCGGCCGCGACGTTCTTTGTGGCCGAGCCGTACCACCATCAATATTTCCGCCGCAACCCGGGGCAGGGGTATTGCCAGGGGGTGGTCGCCGGCAAGGCGTACAAAGTGCGCCAGCGTTATGCGGCCTTGTTAAAGCCGGAATTCGCCTGAGCCTGCGCCGGTTTACGGCGCGTTAACAAAATCCAGCAACTCGCGGACGAAGCGTTCGCGCTGCCATTGGTGGGGCGAATGGTCGGTCCCTTCGTAAATGCGCAGGATGGCGTTGGGGATGTTGTCGGCGACGTAACGGGCTGTTTCGGTCCGGTAAAAATTGCTTTGCCCGCCATAGACCAGCAGCGTCGGCAGTGGAATGTTGGCCAGGACGTCGCGGTAGTCGGCGGCGGTCAGGCTCAGCCAGCAATTGATCAGGGGTTCCGGGTCCTGTGCCCGCAGCGCGGCACGGGAGCGCTCCCAGCCCGCGGCGTTGTCCTGGTACTTCTGCTTTGCCCGCTCATTGAGGCCGTGTGCGGTGAGCTTGAGCACGCCTTCAGCGAAATCCTCGCGTAGCCAGGAAATCATCTGTTGATTGCGGTCGACCGCGAAATCGCCGTAAATCCCGTGCGACCAATCGTCGCTGGTGAGCAGTTTGGGCGACTGGTCGATTAGGCACAGTTTGCCCAGGCCATGCGGACCATGGTCGCGCAGGTATTGCCACAGGGTCAGGGCGCCCATCGAATGGCCGACAGCGGTGGCGTTCGCCAGGCCGTAATGGTCGACCAGGTTGTTGAGGTCGCGGGCCATGCGGTCGACGGTGGCCGACCCGGGGTGGGCTAGCAGGTGACCGCCGTGGCCGCGCGCATCCCAGCGATAGACGCGGTGCCGGGCATTCAGCTCGTTGAGGAAGGGAAACCATTCCTGGCTGCTGGACGTCCAGCCATGGAGCAGGATCAGGGGCGAACCGTCGCCGGAAATCTTGACGTGGATTTTTTCGCCGTCATCAGCCAGAAAGTGGGTCATGTCGTTCGGTGGGTTGCTGCAAAAGCGACAGTATAATCGGCCGACTCAATACGGAGGAGTATGGAATGTTTGACTGGAGAGAGTACGAACACGGCATTTATGCCTTTGATGCCGGTTATGTTCGCCCCATCCTGGCGGCGATCCACCTGATTGTCGATGACGGCCGGGTTGCCCTGATTGATACCGGCAGCAACGATTCGCTGCCCAATGTGCTCGCTGCCTTGGCCCAACTGGGCCTGGCGCCGGCGGCGGTCGATTACATCATCCTGACCCATATCCACCTTGATCACGCCGGCGGGGCCGGTACGCTGATGAGAGCTTTGCCGCAGGCCAAGCTGGTGGTTCATCCGCGCGGTTCGCGCCACATGGCTGAGCCGTCCAAACTGGTGGCCGGTGTGACGGCGGTGTACGGCCAGGCGTATGTCGACACGGTCTACGGCGACATTTTGCCCATTCCGGCTGAGCGCATTATTGAGGCGCACGATGGCCTGACCTTGTCGCTGGGCAAGCGCGAGTTGCTGTGCATCGATACCCCGGGGCATGCAAAACACCATATTTGTATCGTCGACCGCAACAGCGGCAGCATCTTCACCGGCGACATGTTCGGTTTGTCCTACCGTGAGTTTGATGTCGACGGCCGCCAGTTCATCCTGCCGACCACCAGTCCGACCCAGTTTGACCCGGCCGAGATGCACGCCTCGATTGACCGTTTGATGCGTTATCAGCCGCGCGCCATGTACCTGACGCATTACGCCCAGGTGCACGACGTGGCCACTCAGGCGGCGGCGCTGCGCCGTCGGCTCGATCAGCATGTGGCGATCGCTGAAGCGCATGCCGGGGACGGCGAAACGCGTCATGCTGCGACCAAGCAGGGCTTGACCGACTATCTGCTGGCTGAATTGCGCTGCCACGGCTGTACTTTGCCCGAAGCCAGTATTCTCGAGATCCTGGCCACCGATCTTGAACTGAATGCGCAGGGCCTGATCTGGTGGCTGGATCACCGCGATTGATGGTGGCTTAGCTGTGCCGGTGCTGTCGCCCGCTCAGCCCCAGCAGGCCGCTCAGGGCGATCAAGGCCAGCGCTAGCGTATTGCCAAAGCGGCCGTAGGGGGTGAGGCCGCGCTGGGCGGTCACTTCGCCCTGCAGCACCGCACGGGTGAAGGGCGGCAATTGGCTGACGACCTCGCCCTGGGGGTTGATGATGGCCGTCACCCCGGTGTTGGTGGCGCGCAGCATCGGGCGGCCGGTTTCCAGAGCGCGCAGGCGGGCGATCTGCAAATGTTGCGGCTGGGCGAGCGAGCGGCCGAACCAGGCGGTATTCGAAACATTGGCGAGAATGCCGGCCTGCGGCAGGGCGCGAATGATTTCCTCACCGAAAACATCTTCGTAGCAGATGTTGACCGCAAGGGCGCGGCCGGCGACCTGCATCGGTGGCTGGCGCGTCGGGCCGGGGGTGAACGACGACATCGGAATGTTGGCAAAGGCCATTAGCCAGGCAAAGCCAGCGGGAATCCATTCGCCGAAGGGCACCAGGTGCTGTTTGCTATAAACCTGCTGTGGTGCGCTGCCCAGGCTGACGGCGCTATTGAAATAGCGCTCGACATCGCCGGTGATGGTGCCAAGTACCAGGTCGCCCTGCTGGCGACGTGCCAGGTCGGCCAGTGCGCTCAGGTAGTCAGCGGGCAGGCGATCGAGAAAAGCCGGTAGCGCCGTTTCCGGTAACAGGCTGAGTTGGGCGGGATGGGCGGCCAGCAGGTCGTAATAGGTTTGTAGTGTGCGGTGGAACGCTTCAGGGCGGAATTTCATTTCCTGCGGAATATTGCCTTGCACCAGTGCGACGGAAATCGGGGCGCCGTCGGCTTCGGTCCACGGTACCAGCCGCAGCCCCTGGCCGAGCAGCAGCACGATGCCGAGAGCGATCAGGCCGCGCCGGCCTTGGCGCAGCAGGGCGCCCGTCAGGGCCAGCAGCAGGCTGAGACCAAAGACGCCGAGGAGTGGCGCATAGCCCGCCAGTGGGCTGGGTGGCGTTTGCGAGTAGCCCAGGGTCAACCACGGAAAACCGGTGAAAATCCAGCCGCGAATCCAGTCGACCGCGGCCAGCAGGGCAGCGAACCACAGGGCCTGGCGCCAGCCATCGAGCGGCTGCCAGCGCTTGAAAGCCAGCCCGGCGGCGGCCGGAAAAAGGGCGAGGAATAGACAGAGCAGCCCGGTGGCGGGGCCCGCCAGCCACCAGGGCATGCCGCCAAAAGTGGCGAGGCTGACATAAATCCATGACACCCCGCCCAGGAAAAAGGCGAGTCCGAAGGCGAGACCGCTGAGCGCAGTTTCGTGGACCGATTCGGCCCGGCACCACAGACTGAATAGCGCGGCACAGACCAGCGGCGCCAGCCAGAACTGATCGAACGGGGCGAAGGCCAGCAGGGCTGCGCCACCACTGGCCGTAGCCAGCAGCCAGCGCCCGGCCCGGCTGTCAGTCAGGCGCATGCGCGGTCGGCAGGGGGCGACGTGGCGGATCGACCAGCAAGGTGTATAGACGGCGGCTGTCGGCACGGAGTACCTGGAAGCGGACGCCATCGATCTCCATCACTTCGTTGCGTTTTGGCACGCGGCCGAGGTGGCGCAGGATCAGCCCACCGACGGTGTCGAATTCCTCGTCGGAAAAGGTCGTGGTAAAGGCGGTATTGAAGTCCTCGATCTCGGTGCGGGCCTTGACCCGGTAACGCCCAGCCGAATCGAGGCGGATGTTGTCGTGCGCTTCGTCGAAGTCGTATTCGTCCTCAATGTCGCCGACAATCTGCTCCAGCACGTCCTCAATCGTCACCAGGCCGGCGACGCCGCCATACTCGTTGACGACGATGGCCATGTGGTTGCGCGAAACGCGGAATTCGCGCAGCAGGACGTTGAGTCGTTTCGATTCGGGAATGAACACCGCCGGCCGCAACCAGTCGCGTAGGTCGAAGTTTTCCTCGGTGTGCAGGCGCAGCAGGTCCTTGGCCAGCAGGATGCCGAGAACGTTGTCGCGGTCACCATCGATGACCGGGAAACGGGAGTGCGCTGCCTCGATGACGAAGGGCAGGATTTCGCTCATCGGATCGTCAATGTCGATGACGTCCATCTGGGCTCGCGGGATCATGACATCGACCACGCGGGTGTCGGAAGCTGCCAGGGCCCCCTCAATAATGGTCAGGGCATCGGCATCCATCAGGTTGCGCCCGTACGCGGCGTGCAGGATGGCGATGAGTTGCTCGCGGTCTTCTGGTTCGCGCAGCAGCAGGGAGGTTAGTCGTTCGATGAATCCAGGTTTACTGTCACTATCCATAATATTTATTCTGCATAAGGGTCAGGGTAACCCAGTGCGGCAAGAACGGTCCTTTCTTCGTCTTCCATGGCCTGGGCGTCCGCGTCGTTTTCGTGGTCCCAGCCTTGTAAATGCAGCATACCATGCACCGTCAGATGGGCGTAATGCGCGGCCAATGGCTTGTTCTGTGCCGCCGCCTCGCTCGCCACCACTGCCGGGCAGATCACCAGATCACCCATGACAACGGGCTCACTGTCGTAGGGAAAGGAGAGCACGTTGGTCGCGTAATCCTTGCCGCGGTACGCTTTGTTCAGGGACTGCCCCTCGTCGGCGTCGACCAGGCGGATGGTGATTTCGCCGCCGCCGGCCAGCGCGGCCCGTGCCCAGCGAACGAAATCGGCACGTAAGGGTAGCCCTTCGCGGTGACAGGCATATTGCACGGACAGATTAAGTCGTTTGCTGGCGTTTTTCATAGGCGTCGACGATGCGGGCGACTAGGGGATGGCGCACCACATCTTCCTTGGTGAATTGGGTGAACGCAATGCCACGCACATCCTGAAGGATGTCGATGGCTTCCTTGAGACCGCTTTTCTGGCCGCGCGGCAGGTCGACCTGCGTGATGTCGCCGGTGACGACGGCCTTGGCGCCGATGCCGATGCGGGTCAGGAACATCTTCATCTGCTCTGGCGTGGTGTTCTGCGCTTCGTCGAGAATGATGAAGGCGTGGTTCAGCGTGCGGCCGCGCATGAAAGCCAGTGGGGCGATTTCGATGGCGCGCTTTTCGTACAGTTTGGCGACGCGGTCAGCACCCATCAGGTCGTACAGCGCGTCATACAGCGGGCGCAGGTAGGGGTCGATTTTCTGCGTCAGGTCGCCGGGCAGGAAGCCCAGGCGTTCGCCGGCCTCGACCGCCGGCCGGGTCAGGATGATGCGTTCGACCAGGTCGCGCTCGAAGGCGTCGACGGCGGAGGCGACCGCGAGATAGGTTTTGCCGGTACCGGCCGGGCCGACGCCGAAGGTGATGTCGTGTTCCTGAATGGCTTTCAGGTAAGCCACCTGGCGCGGCGTGCGACCGTGCAACTCCGTCTTGCGGGTGATCAATTGCGGGCCATCGACCGGGCCTTCGGCGCGGCGGGAAACCCGGCGCACCGGCGCATTGTTCAGTTCGATCAGGCCAAGCTGAATTTCATCGACGCTCAGCGGGGTTCGCGCCAGGTCGTAGAAATGACGGAGGGCATCCGCGGTCAACAGCGCTTTTTGGCCTAAAACCGAAAAACGTTCGTTGCGTCGCCGAATGGTGACATCGAAGCCGGTTTCGATCTGCCGGATATTTTCATCGAGCGGGCCGCACAGATTGGCCAGTTGGGTATTGTCGAGCGGCCCGAGGCTGAACTCGATGGGGCGGCTTTTCGGGGCCGGCTTATTGTTCTCGGATGACAATTTCACCTCGCAGGCTGTGGGGGAGGGCCGATGTGATACGCACGTCGACAAAACGGTCGATCAGGCGCGGGTTGCCCGCGAAGTTGACGATGCGGTTGTTGTCGGTGCGCCCGGCGAGTTCATTGGCATCCTTTTTCGACAGGCCTTCGACCAGGACGCGCTGCACGCTGCCGACCATGGCCTGGCTGACGACCTGGGCCAGTTCATCGATCCGTTTTTGCAGACGGAGCAGGCGGGCTGACTTCACCTCGGCGGGCGTCGAATCATCGAGTTCCAGCGCCGGCGTGCCAGGACGCGGGCTGTAGATGAAGGAGAAAGACGCATCGAAGGCGACGTCGTCGATCAGCTTCATCGTCTTTTCGAAATCCTCGTCCGTCTCGCCCGGAAAGCCGACGATGAAATCAGACGACAACGAAATGTCCGGTCGGGCAGCGCGCAGCTTGCGGATGATGGATTTGTACTCCAGTGCCGTGTAGCCGCGTTTCATTGCCGCCAAGACGCGGTCGGAACCGGATTGCACGGGCAGGTGCAGGTGCGAGACCAGCTTGGGCTGGGTGAGGTAGGTGTCGATCAGGCGCTGGCTCATCTCTCGCGGATGCGAGGTGGTGTAGCGGATGCGCTCGATGCCAGGGACTTCGGCGATGTATTCGATCAACATCGCCAGATCGGCTTTCTCGTCGCTGCCGTCCATGTCGCCGCGGTAGGCATTGACATTCTGGCCGAGCAGGGTGACTTCGCCGACCCCGTGGGCCGCCAGGTCAGCGACTTCCGTCAGGACGTCGGTGAACGGCCGTGACACTTCGCCGCCACGGGTGTAAGGCACGATACAGAAGGTACAAAATTTAGAGCAGCCTTCCATGATCGAGACAAAGGCCGAGGCGCCTTTTACTTCCGAAGGGGGCATGGCGTCGAACTTTTCGATCTCCGGGAAGGAAACGTCCACTGCGGCCTTGCCTTTGGCCTGGCGCTCGGCGATCAGTTGCGGCAGCCGGTGCAAGGTTTGCGGCCCGAAGACGATATCGACATAAGGTGCGCGAGCGACGATGGCGTCGCCCTCCTGGCTGGCCACGCAGCCCCCGACACCGATCACCAGATTCGGGTTCTGCTGCTTGAGATGGCGGACCCGTCCCAGATCATGAAACACTTTCTCCTGCGCTTTTTCGCGCACCGAGCAGGTGTTGAACAGGATGATGTCGGCGTCTTCCGGCTTGTCGGTCTTGACGATGCCGCCCGCGGCATTAAGCACATCCGCCATCTTGTCGGAGTCGTATTCATTCATCTGGCAGCCAAAGGTGCGAATGAACAGTTTTTTTGGGGCTTTAGGTTTGGATTCTTGGTTATCAGGCATGGGGCAATGGGTCTATCTTCAAAATTCGCGGCAAGGCCTTGACGGTCGGCAGGCGGCTAACTATAATTCGCGCCCTTACGTGGTGATGTAGCTCAGACGGTTAGAGCGATGGATTCATAACCCATAGGTCGGCAGTTCGATTCTGCCCATCACCACCACTGTTTCAGCAAGAAGCCGTTGTTCCGCAAGGAACGGCGGCTTTTTTGCTTGGCTGATCGAAAAATAAGGCATTCCGCTGGCTTAATGAATGATGGCCCGGGATCGCTCCCGGGCCAGTGTCGTTGGTGGGCCCGCAGGGACTTGAACCCTGGACCAAAGGATTATGAGTCCTCTGCTCTAACCAACTGAGCTACAGGCCCGGAAAGTGGCTTAGTTGCTGTTCGGGTCGAGGAAGCTGCGCAGTTTGTCGGAACGGCTGGGGTGACGCAGCTTGCGCAGGGCCTTGGCTTCGATTTGGCGGATGCGTTCGCGGGTGACGTCGAACTGCTTGCCGACTTCTTCCAGCGTGTGATCCGTATTCATCTCGATACCGAAACGCATGCGCAATACCTTGGCTTCCCGCGTCGTCAGGCTGTCGAGGATGTCCTTGGTCACGCCACGCAGGCTGGAATACATCGCCGCATCGGCCGGGGCCAGTGTTGATTGATCCTCGATGAAGTCGCCGAGATGCGAATCGTCGTCGTCGCCGATCGGGGTTTCCATGGAGATCGGCTCCTTGGAAATTTTCATGATCTTGCGGATCTTGTCTTCCGGCATGTCCATCTTCTTGGCCAGCGTTGCCGGATCGGGTTCGGCGCCCGTTTCCTGAAGGATCTGGCGGCTGATCCGGTTCATCTTGTTGATCGTTTCGATCATGTGCACCGGGATACGGATGGTCCGCGCCTGGTCGGCGATGGAGCGGGTGATGGCCTGGCGGATCCACCACGTGGCGTAGGTCGAGAACTTGTAGCCGCGACGATATTCGAACTTGTCCACCGCCTTCATCAGGCCGATGTTGCCTTCCTGGATCAGGTCGAGGAACTGCAGGCCGCGGTTGGTGTACTTCTTGGCAATCGAGATGACCAGACGCAGGTTGGCTTCGGTCATTTCGCGCTTGGCGCGACGGGCCTTGGCTTCGCCGGTGGACATCTGCTTGTTGATGTCTTTGAGTTCGCGCAGCGGGATGCCGATGCGTTCCTGCAGGGCGAGCAGCTTGCGCTGTTCTTCCTGAATGTCCGGGGCGCTGCGGGTCAGGATGGCGACGTAAGACTTGGGGGCGGCAGCAATTTCGGCTTCCACCCAGTCGATGTTGATTTCGTTGCCGGGGAAGGACTGAATGAAATGCGGGCGCGGCATGTGCACGCGGTCAACGCAGATATTCTGGATTTTTCGCTCGCAACCGCGCACTTCTTCAACCATGGCGCGCACGCTGTCACACAGGCGCTCGATGCTGCGCGAGGTGAAACGGATGTTCATCAGTTCGTCGGACAGCTGTTGTTGCAGCTTCAGGTAGGCCTTGTCCTGAGAGCCCTTGCTGGCCAAGGTTTTTTGCATCTTGGCGTGAATGCCCCGGATGGCCTGGAAACGCTCGATGGCTTCGGTCTTCAACTGCAGCAGTGAGGCTGCGGCATTGCTGCCGCCATCGCCGTCACCATCGTCGCTGTCGTCGTCGCTGTCGCTATCGTTATCACTGTCGTCGTTGCTGTCGTCGGCGGGGGCCGCTTCGACGGCATTCGGGTCGATCAGGCCGTCGATCAGCTCGTCGATCCGCATCTCGTCAGCTTCGACCTTGGTCACTAGGTCGAGAATGTCGGTGATGGTCGTTGGGCAGGCCGAGATAGCCTGGATCATGTGCTTGAGGCCCTCCTCGATGCGTTTGGCGATTTCGATTTCGCCTTCGCGGGTGAGGAGTTCGACCGATCCCATTTCACGCATGTACATGCGGACCGGGTCGGTGGTCCGGCCAAATTCCGAGTCGACTGTGGAGAGTGCCTGTTCGGCCTGTGCTTCCACTTCGTCATCGTCGGAGGCTGAGGCGGCGGCATCCGACATCAGCAGGTCTTCGGCGGCCGGGGCTTCGTCGAAGACCTGGATGCTCATTTCGCTGAAAGTCGAGATGATGGCTTCGATCGACTCCGCATCAACGACATCGTCCGGCAGGTGGTCGTTGATTTCCGCGTAGGTCAGGTAGCCACGTTCCTTGCCCAGTTTGATCAGCGCCTTCAGGCGCGTCTTGCGTGCTTCCGGGTCAAGGGGTTCCTGCTTTTCAGCCATTGCCCCGTCCAGCAGCGCTTTTTCGGCTGCCTTCTCCTTGGCTTTGCTGGTCCGAGCCTTCGGAGCTTCCTTAGCGGTATCTTTTGCCTTAGCCATGAACACGATCCGTTGAATTGGAGAAAACCATAAATTTTACCACAACTTAGCTGCGATTTGCCGGCTTGGCCAGCAGCTGGATGTAGGCCTGTTTTTCAGCGGCGGACAGGCCGGCAACGCCGAATTGCAGGGCCTTGCGCTGCAATTCATGAAACTGCCGGCTTTGTTCGCCTTCCTGTAATTTGTCGAGGGTGTCGCGAAACTCGACCTCCGCCTCGGCTTCGTCAAACGGCAGGCCAAGAAGTTCCGAAGCGGCCTGCTCGATCAATGCTTCTTCTGGTTGGCCGCGTAATTGTTCGCGCAGGGCGGCATAGCTCAGTGTGCCTTGCTGCTGACGGGCCAGATCGTGCAAGCGGGTCAGTGCGGCCCTTTCTGGCGTGTCGGGCAGCAGATTGACCGGCAATTGGGCAGCCAGTTGCGGTTGGTGCAGGACGATGCGCAGCAGGTTGCGGGTCAGTGAGGGTGCCGTCCGTTTGCTGCGCGCAGGCGCCGCCGGCCGGAAGCTGCGCAACTCGCACAGGCGCTCGACTTCCTCTTGGGCGAAGCCGCTGGCTTCGGCCAGGCGCTTGACCAGTTGCAGGCGTAGCAAAGGGGTTGGCAGCTTGAGCAACAAGGGCTTGGCTTCGTAGATCAGCCGAGCCTTGCCTTCGGCGCTGGTCAGGTCGCAGCGCTGGGCCAGTTCGCGGAGCAGGACATCGGACAGTGGCGTTGCCTGGGCAATCTGCCGGTCGAACTCGACTTTGCCATACTCGCGGATGAAGCTGTCCGGGTCATGTTCAGCGGGCAGGAAGGCAAAGCCGATCTGCTTGTTGTCGGCCAGGGCTTCCAGAGCGTTTTCCAGGGCGCGCCAGGCGGCTTTGCGGCCGGCGTTGTCGCCGTCAAAACAGAAAACAATGCGGTCGACCTGGCGCAGCAATTTTTGCACGTGGACCGGGGTGGTTGCCGTGCCCAGGGTGGCGACCGCATTGCCAACCCCGTTCTGAGCTAGCGCGATGACATCCATGTAGCCTTCGGTGACGATGGCGGTGTCGGTTTCGCGCAGGGCCTGGCGTGCTTGCGGTAGACCGAACAGTTCCCGGCCTTTTTCAAACAGCGGGGTTTCCGGGGAGTTCAGGTACTTCGGTTCGCCCTGGTCGATGACGCGGCCGCCGAAGGCGATGATGTCGCCCTTGGGGTTGATGATCGGGATCATTAGTCGGTCGCGGAAACGGTCGTAGCGGCGGCCGGCGTCGTTGTCAATGACCAGTCCCGCCAGTTTCAGCGCTTCGGCGTTGTAGTCGGGGAAAATGGCTTGCAGGTTCTGCCAGCCATCGGGTGCGTAGCCCATGCCGTAGCGGGCAGCGACTTCGCCGGTCAGGCCGCGCTTCTTGCAGTAGTCGATGGCCTTGGGCGAGCGCTTTAACTGTTCCTTGTAATAGGCCGCTGCTTTGGCCATGAGCTCGATCAGGCTGCGTGTCTGGCCCTGTTTTTCCGGTGAAAAGCCCTCGCTCTCCGGTACCACCATGCCGGCTCGGCTGGCCAGTTCCTTGACGGCATCGACGAAACCCATGCCCTGATATTCCATGACGAAACTGATCGCCGTGCCGTGCGCGCCGCAGCCGAAGCAGTGGTAGAACTGCTTGGTCGGGCTGACCGTGAAGGACGGCGATTTTTCGTTATGGAAGGGGCAGCAGGCGGCGTAATTGGCGCCGGCCTTTTTCAGGGGAACGTAGTTATCCACCAGGTCGACAATGTCGACCCGGGCGAGAAGGTCCTGGATGAAGGACTCGGGGATCACGTCAGGATCGTCTGCCCAGGGTGGCGGTGTGGGGCGTTGGCCAACTGAATCAGCCGGCGAGGGCGGCTTTGACTTGTTTCGAGACTTCGGCCATGTCAGCCTTGCCAGCCAGTTGCGGCTTGAGTACAGCCATCAGCTTGCCCATATCGGCGGCACTTTGGGCGCCGGTCTGGGCGACGGCGGCGCTAACGGCAGCGGCAATCTCGTCGCTGCCCATCTTTTCTGGCAGGTAGGCGCTGAGAATGGCGATTTCGAATGCTTCGGCTTCGGCCAGTTCGGGGCGGCCGGCCGCTTGGTACTGGCTGACGCTGTCCTTGCGCTGTTTGACCAGCTTTTCGATGACGGACAGGATGGCGCTGTCGTCGAGTTCGCAGCGCTCATCTATTTCCTTTTGCTTGATGGCGGCGAGTAGCAAGCGAACGGCGCCCAGTGTCGCTGCCTCCTTGGCCTTCATGGCCGTTTTCATGTCGTCGGTGATGCGGGCTTTGAGTGTCATTTGTGCGTGCTTAGTCGGTCGTGGTGCGCCAGAAGGCGGCGGTTGCTCTTTGCCAAATGCTAAAAAAAAGCCGCCAGCTGTTGAGGCGGGCGGCTTTTTCTGCATCCGGTTGTGCTGAATGATCAGTACATCTTCGGCGGCAGGGTCATGCTGCGGATACGCTTGTGGTGGCGTTTGACAGCAGCAGCCAACTTGCGCTTACGCTCGGCGGTGGGTTTTTCATAAAACTCACGGGCGCGCAGCTCGGTCAGGAGACCCGTCTTCTCGACAGTACGCTTGAAGCGGCGAATGGCCACCTCGAACGGCTCGTTTTCCTTGACACGAATGTTCGGCATCTAAATCACCCCCTTCCGTTAGGCGCCTGCCAGGTCAAGTATTCGGCAGTGCGCGCAAAATTTGTGTCCGCAGGTTTGCGGAAAGCCGAGCAGTATATTCAAAAAAAAGCTTTTTGTCTCAATGTTAAAATGCGCGCCATGTTGATCCTCGGTATTGAATCCTCCTGCGACGAAACTGGCATTGCGCTGTACGACAGTGCGGCTGGCTTGTTGTCGCACGCCCTGCATTCGCAAGTGGCAATGCACGCTGAATACGGCGGTGTGGTGCCCGAACTGGCGTCGCGTGACCATATCCGGCGGGTGGTGCCGCTGTTGCGGTCGACCTTGCGCCAGGCCGGAAAATCGCTGACTGATATTGATGCTGTCGCCTACACGCGCGGTCCGGGCTTGTCCGGCGCTTTGCTGGTCGGTTGCGCCTTTGCTGAAGCGCTGGCAGTGGCGCTCGACAAGCCGACCATCCCGGTGCATCACCTTGAAGGCCATTTGCTGTCGCCTTTGTTGTCGGCGACCCCGCCGACCTTTCCCTTTGTCGCCTTGCTGGTCTCCGGAGGGCACACGCAATTGATGAAGGTGACGGCGGTCGGCAATTACGAATTGCTTGGCGAAACGCTGGACGATGCGGCTGGCGAAGCTTTCGACAAGAGCGCCAAACTGCTCGGCCTGCCTTATCCCGGCGGCGCCTTGTTGTCGAAACTGGCCGAGCAGGGCGACCCGGGCAAATACACCTTGCCGCGCCCGATGCTGCATTCGGGCGATCTGAGTTTCAGCTTTTCTGGCCTGAAGACGGCGGTGCTGACGCTGGTGCGCGAGCAGGCCGTACCGCTGGACGATGCCTTCAGGGCCGATGCGGCGCGCGCCTTTCAGGAAGCGATTGTTGAGGTGCTGGTCAAGAAATCGCTCAAGGCGATGAAGCAGACGGGGCTGAAACAACTGGTGGTCGCGGGGGGTGTGGGCGCCAACAAGCAGTTACGGTCAACCCTCGATGCCGAGGCAAAACGCAAACGCTTCCAGGTCTATTACCCGGAACTGGAGTTCTGTACCGACAATGGCGCGATGATCGCGCTGGCCGGTTGCCTGCGACTGCAGGCTGGCAACCCCGCCAAACCGGCCGGGGTGTTCTCTGTTCAACCGCGCTGGCCACTGATGGATAACGTGCTACCCGCCGGGCCGGGGTAAATCCCCCTCGCTTGCCGGTCGACCGTGTTAGGCGAGCAGAAATCGTTTCTCCCCTTGTGGCGTCACAGTTCACCGACTGTTCGCATTCGGCCGAATGCTTGTTGAAATCGGTGGTGCGGGCCTGGATCAGGTTTTTTTCTGGCGGCCGATTTTCGATTCCTGGCCCGCCATCAAGCGCTGGATGTTCTGCCAATGCTTGATGATCAGCACCCCGCCAATGACCAGCACGACAGCAAACTGGCCATCGATGCCATGAATCAGCGCCGAAATCAGGGGCGCGCTGCCGGCAGCGAGCAGCGCGGCGAGTGACGAATAGCGCGAGACGTAGGCGACCAGGAGCCAGGTGGCGAGGACGGCAAGGCCGAGAACCGGGTCCAGGGCGAGCAGGACGCCGGCGCCGGTGGCCACCCCTTTGCCGCCCTTGAACTTGAGGAAAATGGGGAAGATGTGGCCAAAAAAAACGGCCAGCGCGACCAGGCCGATCGTCGTGTCATCCAGCCCCGCCTGTCGGGCGATCAAGATGGCCAGCGAGCCTTTGAGCGCATCGCCGAGCAGGGTGAATAGCGCTGCTTTCTTGTGGCCGCTGCGCAGCACATTGGTGGCGCCGGGGTTGCCCGAGCCATAGGAACGCGGGTCGGCCAGACCGAAAAGTTGCGCCGAGACCATGGCGAAAGGTACGGAACCGAGCAGGTAGGCGGTGAGAAGGGCAAGGAGGGTTTGCATGAGTCGGGGCAGTCACTGGGGTACAATCGCGGCGAATTTTACACCCCGCTCACGGTCGACCGCCTCATGGACATTATTTTCGTTGAAGAACTGCGCGCCGAAACATGGATAGGCATCTATCCGCGCGAAAAGGCCATGCCCCAGACGGTCGAAATTTCGCTGCAGATTGGGGTGTCGACCGCATCCGCCGGGGCCAGTGACGATATTCGTGACACGGTGGATTACGCCGTGGTGGTCGAGCGTTTGCGTGCTGACCTGTCAGGGCGTCATTTCAATCTGCTGGAAAAACTGACCGAACATGTCGCGACTTTCCTGTTGGAGAATTTTGCTGCCCAATGGGTGCGCGTCTCGGTCGCCAAGCTGGGCATGATGCCGGGTGTGAAGCGGGTTGGCGTGATCATCGAGCGTTCGATCTGATGCGAAAAAGCCGGGTTTCCCCGGCTTGGCGTGAGCGCCCGCTGGTCAGAGAATGACCGCCAGTTCCTCGCGGTATTGCAGTTCCTGACGGAAGGCGAACATTTCCAGTCCCAAGGCATCCCGTGCTGACAGCACGCCAATCGGTCGACCGTCGTCAAGCACCACCGGCAAGTGACGGAAGCCGCCTTCATACATCAGATGCAGTGCATGCCCGAACGGCTTGTCCGGGCTGATCCGTTCCGGGTCGTGCGTCATGACCGAACTGATCGGGGTGGCGTTTGCATCCAGGCCGGCGGCCAAAACCTTGAAGGCCAGGTCGCGCTCGGTGCAGATGCCGAGTAGCGCGCCGTCCTCCGGCGACACAATCAGCACGGCGCCTTCGCCGTTCTCTTTCATGTGCTGGGCGACGGCGCGGATGCTTTTTTCCGGCGTGGCGGTGAGGAAATGACGATTCTGGATGATTTTTAGGACAGCGCGGCTGGGCATGGTGTGTCTCCTTGCGGGGTGGGAAGTGACCAAGGATCGACTCGCCGCGCGCCACAAAGTTCAGCCGGATAGCGCAGGGCATGGCGGATAAAAATCGGGTCATGCCCATCGCCTGCGGCCATGGCGGCAGGCGATGTTTGGATAGCCAAAAATAATTGACTGAGCGGATTTAATTGTTTTTCTGATTACTTGTCGAGTGCCACGGCGACCTGTCCAGGATGCAGTGTGCGCAGGATGTCGTGTGGGTGAATACCCACCAGATAGCCGCGTCGACCGCCATTGATATAGATCAGCGACAGGTCAAGAATGGTTTTTTCGATGAAGACCGGCATGGATTTTTTGGTCCCGAAGGGGCTGGTGCCGCCGACCAGAAAACCGGTGTGACGGTTGGCCACCTCGGGTTTGCAGGGCTCGACCTTCTTGCAGCCGATCTGGCGGGCCAGTTCCTTGGTTGATACCTTGCGGTCACCGTGCATCAGGACAATCAGCGGCTTGGCCTGCTCATCCTCGAAAATCAGGGTCTTGATGACGGCGTGTTCGGCGACGTTCAATTCACGCGCCGACACCTGGGTGCCGCCGTGTTCTTCGTAGGTGTACGGATGGTGTGAGAAGGGCACGCCATGTGTTTTTAGGAAGCGGGTGGCCGGGGTTTCCGGACCGTGATCGGATGGTCGCATGCGATGGGGGCAAAAAAGGTCGACAATCAGTGTCGACGGCGGAAGTCGTGCAGGAGGGTGGCCAGGGTGGCCACGGCGTCGGGCGTCAAGGCATTGTAGAGCGAGGCCCGCAGGCCGCCGATGGCGCGGTGGCCTTGCAGTCCGGACAGCCCGGCGGCCGTGGCGCTGGCCAGAAAGTCACGTTCCAGTGCCGGCATCGGCAAGTTGAACACGACATTCATCTGCGAGCGGTCGGCGACGGCGGCGCGCGGACGGTAAAAATCGGCCCCTTCGTCAAGCACGCGGTAGAGCAGGGCGGCTTTGCCGGCGTTGATCTCGGCCATCTTGGCCAGGCCGCCGATGTCGTGACGCAGCCAGCGGGTGACGAGCAGCACGGTGTAAATGGCAAAGACCGGTGGGGTGTTGAGATTGGAGTGCGCGGCGGCTTGGCTGCGGTAATCAAGGAAGCTGGGCAGTTCGGCGGGCAATCGGTCGAGCAGCGGCGCGTGAAGGACGACTACGGTCACGCCGGCCGGGCCGATGTTTTTCTGGGCGTGTGCGTAAATCAGCGCGTAACGGTCAGCGGCAATGGGCCGCGACAGGAAATCGGACGACATGTCGCAGATGCGCGGCACATCATCGCGACCGAGCAGGCGATGGAATTGCAGACCTTCGACCGTCTCGTTGCTGATGTAATGCAGATAGGGGGCGTCGGCGGCGTAGTCCAGTTCGTGGTCGTCCGGCAGGCGCGAGAAAGCATGTTCAGCGCCCGACCAGAGCAGGCGGACAGGTCCTTCCTTGCGCGCTTCCGGCAGCGCCTTGCCGCTCCAGTAGCCCGTGTGCAGATAATCCGCCGGCGGGCCGTCACGGCGCAACAGGCTCATCGGGATTTGCGAAAACTGCTGGGTGGCGCCGCCTTGCAGTAGCAAGACGTGGTAGTCACGGTCGACACCCAGCAAATGTCGAATATTGTCTTCCGTTTCCTGAACGACCGCGGCGAACCAGTCCGAGCGATGGCTGATGCCGAGCAGGGACAGACCTGTGTCCGGTTCGCATTGAATGGCGGTCTGAAGTTGCTGCAGAACGCTTTCTGGCAGGGCGCCAGGGCCGCCGGAAAAGTTCAGCCGGTTGCGCGGGTTGCTCATCGTCAAGCCGTGCCGGCCGCCACCCGACGGGCCAGATAGCGGCAGAAATCATCGCGCAATTGGTGCATGGGCGCTTGTTTGTAGGGGAAGACTTCGGGCGCGTCCATGGCGTGGACAATCATTGCGTGGTCGATTTCGAAGACCAGCAAGTCGCCGGCCGTGGTTTCTGCGCAGTCTAGGCACAGGTAATCCAGGCCGCTGCGCTGGCTGATTGCCTGCAGGGCCGTCTGGTGGCGTGCGGCAAAAGCCACAAAGCCGGTCATGAACTGTGCTTCCTCGGCTCGCTTGTCGGCATCATCGGCCATGCCGGCATTGAGGTAGTGAATCATCCAGTGCGTCGAAATCCCCATGTGGCAGGCGTAGGCTTGGCCATCGAGCAGGGCGATGCGGTATTTGCGGTACAGGCCGTCGACGCTGCGGTAATCGACAAAAGGCGATAGGTAAAAATCGTTGCTGCGCACCTGTTGCAGGTAGGCGGCCAGTGCGCCGTGGTCGTCGATTCGGGCCAGGTGGTGGCCGCCATGCGAGTCGGTGGGGCGGACGATGACCGGATAATGGCCGGCCGGAAAGGAGGCGCCAAGTGGCGTGACGCCGCGGCCGATATCGAACAGTTGCAGTCGGCTGGCTTGCCAGGTGCCTGGCATGGACAGACCGGGCACGCCTTGCAGCAGTCGGCTGGCCTGACTACGTTCGGTATTGGGGATAGCCGACGGCTGATTGATGACCGGGTGTGGCCAGTCGGCGAGGACGGGAAGCAGTGCCGCCAGTAGCGGGCGGTGGGCGGCCGCATCGCCAATGGCGACCAGGACAGCATCGTGGGCCGGCGGCGGCTCGGGAAACAGGGTATCGGGGTCGAGGTAATAGAGGATCAGTTCAACGGCACAGTCTTCGAGCAGACATTCGATCGGCGTATTGGCTGACAGCGGTCCGGCGGTCATCAGGACCAGCAGGCGCAGTTGGGCTGGTTGGCGGGCTGCGGCGATCGGATAAGCGCGCTGTATCGCCAGGGCTTCGGCCTGCATGGCAGCGGCGGCTTCGTCAAGTTGCAGGGCACGCATCAGATAAGACAGGGTTAGCCACAGTTCAGGCTGGCCGGGTTGCTGCTCGGCGGTCTTGAGCAGTGCTTGTGCGGTCGGACGGAGGTCGATGCCGGCGATGCTTTGTCGTAAAAAGGGGCTCAGACCACGAAAATTGGCGCAGGTCTGGGGCGCGGAAGCTGAGGTGTTCGGCAGCATGTGGGGGGTGTCGTTGTTGGCCAAGGCCCGGGTAGCGGGGCGCTTACTCTACCACGCGGCGCTTCAGCCGCGCGGGTGGTGCACGGCGTGCAGGCGTTTCAGGCGTTCGCGGGCGACATGGGTGTAAATCTGGGTGGTTGAAATATCGGCGTGGCCGAGCAAGAGCTGGACGACGCGCAAATCGGCACCATGGTTGAGCAGGTGGGTGGCAAAGGCGTGACGCAGGACGTGCGGCGACAGTTTTTCCGGGGCGATGTCGGCCAGCAAGGCATAGCGTTTGATCAGGTGCCAGAAGGCATGGCGGGTCATGGCGCCGCCGCGGCGGGTGACGAAGAGCGCGTCGCTGTGCTGCCCTTGCAGGATTGTTGGGCGGGCATCGGCCAGATAGCGGCTGATCCAGGTGATGGCCAATTCACCCAGCGGCACCAGTCGTTCCTTGCTGCCCTTGCCGAAGGCCCGCAGGGCGCCATCGCCCAGGCTGACTTCATGCAGTTTCAGATTGACCAGTTCGGAGACGCGCAGTCCGCAGGCGTAGAGCGTTTCCAGCATCGCCCGGTCACGCAGGCCAAGGGGGGTGTCGACATCAGGTGCGGCGAGCAGGGCGTCGACCTGCTTTTCGGAGAGCAGCTTGGGTAGGCGCGATGGTTGGCTGGGGTTGGCCAGGTGCAGCGTCGGGTCGGTGGGCAGGCGACCGCGGCTTACCTGCCAGCGGTAAAAGCGGCGCAGGCTGGCCAGATAGCGGGCTTGCGAGCTGGCTTTGGTCTGCCGGGCCAGGTGGGCGACAAAGCGGGCCAGGGTGCTGGCTTGCAGGTCGAGCAGGGTTTCGAGCTGTTGCTCAGCCAGCCATTGTGCCAGCCGACCGAGATCGGAGCGGTAGCTGGCCAGGGTGGTTTGGGCCAGGCCGTCTTCCAGCCACAGAGCATCGCAGAACTGGTCAATGTCGGCCAGATCAGCCGGCCGGATATCGGCCATGGGGCGCCTCGTGATGCAGTAGCCAGCGTTTGATGTCGAGCAGCAGACCATCGCGCTGGTGGTTGAAGCCGCCGAGTTTTTGGTCGCCGGTGCCGTGGCTGGCGACGACGCGGTGACAAGGTAGGAGGAGCGGATAGGGGTTGGCACCGCAGGCCTGCCCGACGGCGCGCGCTGCATTATGGATGTTTTTGGCCAGTTGACCGTAAGTGCGTGTCTGGCCGGGCGGGATGGCGGCAATCTCGGCCCAGACCTGGCGCTGGAAGGCCGTGCCCGCCGGGCGTAACGGCAGGGTGAAGCGGTGGCTGGGGTCGGCCAGGTAGGCATCGAACTGGCGCACCGCCTCGGTCGCCAGGGCGGTGCTTGGTGCCTGGCCGGGGCCGGGCGGCAGGAAATCGATGGCGATGATTTCGTTGGCGCTGCAACTGACCCCCAGGGCGAACCCGGGGGCGGTGACGATGGCCTGATAGCCGATGACGGCAAGGGGCATGTTGGCGGTCAACGGTCGAAAAAGCTTAAAAATGCTTGATCAGGCATCAAAAAGCCGAAATTCCCGTTTGGGCCCGGCCGAGGATCAGCGCGTGCACGTCGTGGGTACCTTCGTAGGTGTTCACCACTTCCAGATTGACGACATGGCGGATTACCCCGAACTCGTCGGAAATACCGTTGCCGCCCAGCATGTCGCGCGCCTCGCGGGCAATGGCCAAGGCCTTGCCGCAGGAATTGCGCTTGAGCATGGAGACGATTTCCGGCGTCGCGCTGCCGTCGTCCATCATGCGGCCAAGGCGCAGGGCACCCTGGATGCCGAGGGCGATTTCGGTCTGCATGTCGACCAGCTTTTTCTGGATCAACTGGTTGGCGGCCAGCGGCCGGTTGAACTGCTGGCGATCCAGCGTGTACTGGCGGGCCGTGTGCCAGCAGCTTTCGGCGGCGCCCAGCGCCCCCCATGAAATGCCGTAGCGCGCCGAGTTGAGGCAGGTGAACGGGCCTTTCAGGCCGATCGCCTTGGGCAGCTGGTTTTCGGTGGGCACGAAAACCTCGTTCATGACGATGTCGCCGGTGATCGAGGCGCGCATCCCGACCTTGCCGTGGATGACAGGCGCCGACAGCCCGGCCATGCCCTTTTCGAGAATGAAGCCGCGCAGGGCGCCGTCGTCGTCCTTGGCCCAGACGATGAAAATGTCGGCAATCGGCGAATTGGTAATCCAGCGCTTGACGCCGGACAGCTTCCAGCCACCGGGCACGGCGCGGGCGCGGCTGCTGGCGCTGGCCGGGTCGGAGCCGGAATCGGGCTCGGTCAGGCCGAAACAGCCGATCAGCTCGCCTTTGCCGAGCTTCTTCAGATATTTCTCCTTCTGCTCGTCGCTGCCGAATTGGTAAATCGGCACCATGGTCAGCGACGATTGCACACTCAACAGCGTGCGGTAGGCCGAATCGACGTACTCCACCTCGCGGGCAATCAGCCCGTAGGAGACGTAGTTGAGACCGGCCCCGCCGTACTGCGGCGGCAGGGTGGCGCCGAGCAGGCCCATGTCGCCCATGGCGCGGTAGATGGCCGGGTCGGTCGTTTCGTGGCGGAAGGCGTCGAGAATGCGCGGCTGCAGTTCCTTTTGCGCGAAGTCGCGGGCGGCATTGCGTACCTGACGCTCGTCGGCGGCCAACTGGCTGTCGAGCAGGAAGGGGTCTGGCCAGTTAAAAGAGGCGGGAGGCATTGGCTTACTTGAAAAAACGGGAAAGCCAACCCTTGGTTTCTTCCTTCTGGGTTTTTTCCTTGATGATGTCGACCATATTGGCTTTGACTGCAGCGACGTAGTCAGCATCGTCACGTTTAATGTGGTTAACCAGCCAGCGGGAAAGCATGCCGTGCAATTCGTCAGCAACGTCGTCACCCATGGAGACGCGCTGTTGATATTCCGCTACCTTGCGTGTGAATAGTTCGTGGACCTTTTTGTGTGGCTTGCAGTATTTGTATTCAGCTTCTTCCTGCAGGCTTTCCTCAAAGGCGAAGTGCGAGAGGGTGTAGTCGACGCACGCATCGATGACCTCTTTGATTTTTTCCTTGTCCTTGGCGAGGTTGGCGCTTTCCAGTTGGTTGATGAAGTCAACGATCTGGCGGTGTTGATAGTCGATGACTTCAATACCGGTATCAAGTTCGGTGGTCCAGTTGATTGGCATTTTTTCTCCCTGAGTGGTGAAACAAGTGTTTTTTCAGCTTCGAACGTGGCCGTCGCCCAGCACGATCCACTTCTGGCTGGTCAGCCCTTCCAGACCGACCGGGCCGCGGGCGTGGATCTTGTCGGTCGAGATGCCGATCTCGGCGCCCAGGCCGTATTCGAAGCCGTCGGCGAAGCGCGTCGAGGCATTGATCATGACCGAGGCCGAATCGACTTCACGCAGGAAGCGCATGGCTTTCGGGTGGTTGTCGGTGACGATGGCCTCGGTGTGGTGCGACGAATACTGGTTGATGTGGGCGATAGCCTCGTCGATGCCGCTCATGACTTTGACCGAAATGATCGGTGCCAGAAACTCGGTGTAGTAGTCCTCATCCGTTGCGGCGACGGCATTTGGCACGATGGCGCAGGTTTCGGTGCAACCGCGGATTTCGACGCCCTTTTCGCTCAGCATGTGGGCAATTGGCGGCAGCAGCATGGCGGCGATTGCACGGTCGACGAGCAGCGACTCGGCGGTGTTGCAGGTGCCGTAGCGCTGGGTCTTGGCGTTCTCGACGATCTTGAGCGCCTTGTTCGGATCGGCTTCTTCTTCCAGGTAGACGTGGCAGTTGCCGTCCAGGTGCTGGATCATCGGTACCCGCGATTCGGCCAGCAGGCGGGCGATCAGGCCCTTGCCGCCGCGCGGCACGATGACGTCGACGAACTCGCGCATCGTAATCAGTTCGCCGACGGCGGCGCGGTCGGTGGTGTTGATCACCTGCACGGCTTCAGCCGGCAGCCCGGCGGCCTGCAGGCCTTCCTGGATGAGGGCGGCGATGGCGCGATTGGAGCGGATGGCCTCCGAGCCGCCGCGCAGGATGGCGGCGTTGCCGGACTTCAGGCAGAGCGCGGCAGCATCGGCAGTGACGTTGGGGCGGGCTTCGTAAATGATGCCGATGACGCCGAGCGGCACGCGCATCTTGCCGACCTGGATGCCGGACGGCATGAACTTGAAATCGCCCATCTCGCCGATCGGGTCGGGCAGCTTGGCGACCTGTTCGACGCCCTCTGCCATGTTGTCCACGCCCTTGTCGGACAGCGTCAGGCGGTCGAGCAAGGCGGCTTCCAGCCCGGCGGCGCGGGCGGCGGCGAGGTCTTCCTGATTGGCGGCGACCAGGGCGGCTTTTTCGCGGCGGATGGCGGCGGCGATGTGCAGCAGCGCAGCGTTCTTGTCGGCGGTGCTGGCCGTCGCCAGGCTGCGTGAGGCAGCCCGGGCTTGACGGCCGACGGTCTGCATGTAGTCTTTGATGTCCATGATGTTTCCGAAGCTGGGCAAAGGATCATTATAGCCAGACAAATTCGAGGGAACTTCCGGAACAGGGTAAACTCTTATCCGCAACGACAACAGGGCTTTCCGTCGAGGAAAAAATGGCCGAAAAATTGATACTACCGACCGAAATCAAGGTCTGCGCAACCTGCAGTTACTGGGATGGCGAACGTCAGGTGGATGCCGAGATGAAGGTGGTCGTGGTGTCCGAAGGATGCCAGGGCGAATGCCTGGTTCAGGAAGCCGCCAAACCGGGCCTGCACGATGTCCGTAAAGAGTGTGGCTGCATCTGGGAAGATCTCGAGCCGGATGGGCCGGCAGACGACGAACCGCCTGGCCTGGCTGCCTGATTCAGCGTTTGCTGCTCAGGCTCAGGCCGAGACGGAGAAATTCGTCCCACACCTTGCCTTGGCCGATGCCCTTGATTAACCGGTCGATCTGGCCGGCGTGACGCAGCGCCGTTTCCAGTTGTGCGGTCGACAGGCGTTGCAAGGCTTTTTTGACTGGCGTTACGCGCGGCCCCCACACTTTGGCATCACGCAGCAGGCTATCTATCGGTCGGCCGCCGTCCAGTCCCGCCCGAATGCCGGCTAAGGCCCGGATTTCCTCGCTCATCGCCCATAGCACCAGCGGCGGTGCTTCACCTTCCTGCATCAAACCATCGAGTGTCCGCGTCAGGCGGTGGATGTCGCCGGCCAGTAGCGCCTCGCGCAGGCCGTCGATGTCATAACGGGCGACGTTGAGCACGGCATCGCGGACCTGGGCCAGGCTCAATTGGCCCGGCGGGTAGAGCAGGCCCAGCTTCTGGATTTCTTGATGCGCGGCCAGGAGATTGCCTTCGACGCGTTCGGCGACAAATTGCAGACTCTCCAGTTCGGCACTTTGTTGTTGACGACGCAGGCGGCCAATCAGCCAGCCCGGGAGCTCGTTGAGTGGCGGCGCATTCAGTTTGACGACGATACCCGCCTGGCTGAGGGTGGTGAACCAGGCCGCTTTTTCCTCGCGCCAGTCGAGTGCCGGCAGGGTGATCAGTAACAGGTTGTCGGGGGAGATGTGCTGGCACCACTGCTGCAAGGCGGCGCTGCCATCACGCCCTGGTTTGCCGTTGGGAATGCGCAGGTCGATCAGTTTCTTGTCGCCGAACAGCGACAGGTTGCCGCCAGCGGCGAGCAATTGCCCCCAATCGAAATGGGGGAGCACGGTCAGGACTTCGCGTTCGCTGTAGCCGGTCTGGCGGGCGCGCTGCCGGATGGCGTCGCCGGCCTCCAGCACCAGCAGTGGTTCGTCGCCGTACAGGACGTACAGGGGGCGCAACTCGCGTTCAAGATGCGCCGCCAGTTGCTCGCCCTTCAATAACATCAGTCCTTGCCTTCCGAACCGGGGGCTTTGGGTTTGATCAGCGACAGGCGGCGCATGATCTGGTTGACCAGATCGTTATTCATGTCACGCCACAGCAGGCCTTCTTCCAGATCCTTGGCCAGAATGTTGGAATCGTCGAAGCTGATGTCACGCGTCAGGTTGACGGTATTGGCCGGGACGATCTCCAGACCTTGGGCATTGACCAGGCGGAAGGTGTAACTCAGTTGCAACCGGTATTCACGCACCCGGCCCAGGGAGTTGACGCTGAGAATGGTCTTTTGCCGGCTGTCGCTGAGTTGCTGGAAGGTGGCGTCGGCCAACTGGCCGTCGTCAAGTACCTCGGTTTGGCCGGTGGATTGGATATAGCGCTCCAGCCAGATGCGAACTTCAGCGGTTTCCGGCAGGGCGATGTGCAGCGTTTTGTAAGGTAACTGGCTGCTCGCCACCCCGCGCAGCTGAAAACCGCAGCCGGCAAGGATCAGGGCGAGCAGGGCGGTGAGCAGATAGCGGAGCGGCAGGGGCATGGGGGAGTCCTCAGGCGACAATGTTGACCAGACGGCCAGGCACGACGACGACCTTCTTGGCCGGCTTGCCTTCCATGAACTTGAGGGCACCTTCCGAAGCCAATGCGGCGGCTTCGATGCTCGCCTTATCAGCGTCGGCGGCAACACGGATAGCACCGCGCAGTTTGCCGTTGACCTGCACCATCAATTCGATTTCGTCTTGTTTGAGCGCTTCGGGATCGGCCTTGGGGAAGGTGGCGAGACCGGCGTCCTGGCCCGGCTTCAGTTCGGCATACAGCGCCTGACCGATGTGCGGAACGATGGGGAAGAGCAGCAGGGCGGCGCTTTCCAGGGTTTCCTGGGCCAGTGCGCGGCCGGTGGCATCAGCCAGGTCGCACTTGTCGTAGGCATTGAGCAATTCCATGACGGCGGCGATGGCGGTATTGAACTGCTTGCGGCGGCCATAATCGTCGGCCACTTTCTGCATCGTCTGGTGTAGCTTGCGGCGCAGATCGGCTTGCGCGGTCGACAGCGAATTCTGGTCAATTTTGGCGTCGACCGTACCGGCTTGCACATGGTCGTGCGTCAGCTTCCACAAGCGACGCAGGAAGCGGTAAGCGCCTTCGACGCCGGCGTCAGACCATTCGAGTGACTGGTCGGGCGGCGCGGCGAACATCATGAACAGGCGGGCGGTGTCGGCGCCGTATTGCTCGATCAGCGATTGCGGATCGACGCCGTTGTTCTTCGACTTCGACATTTTTTCGGTGCCGCCGATGATTACCGGTAGGCCGTCGGCCTTTAGCGTGGCACCGGTCGGGCGGCCGCGCTCGTCGGTGACGACATCGACGTCAGCCGGGTTCAGCCACAGCTTCTTGCCGTTTTCCCCTTCGCGGTAGAAGGTTGGGGCGACGACCATGCCCTGCGTGAGCAGGTTGGCGAAGGGTTCGCCGAGGTCGCCGATCAGGCCGACGTCGCGCATCAGCTTGGTGAAGAAGCGCGAGTACAAGAGGTGGAGGATGGCGTGTTCGATGCCGCCGATGTACTGGTCGATGCCGCCCTTGCACCAATACTGCACGCGCTCATCAACCATGGCCGTGGTGTTGTCGGGGCAGGCGTAGCGCAGGAAGTACCAGGACGACTCGAAGAAGGTATCCATGGTGTCGGTTTCGCGTTTCGCGTCACCGCCGCACTTCGGGCACTTGCACTCGTAGAACTCGGGCATCTTGGCCAGCGGCGAACCGGCGCCGGTGATCTCGACGTTTTCCGGCAGAACAACGGGCAACTGGTCATCGGGCACCGGCACATCGCCGCAGGTCGGGCAGTGGATGATCGGGATCGGGCAGCCCCAGTAGCGCTGGCGGGAAATCCCCCAGTCGCGCAGGCGGAACTGAGTTTTTTTCTCGCCTAGGCCCTTGGCCGCGAGCATCGAGGCGACCTTGCTGACCGCTTCTTCGTAAGAGAGGTCGTTTAATTCGCCAGAGTTGATGAGTTCGCGTTCACAAAGTTCGGAGGGGTCGTTCGGCTTGAGTCCGTACCAGGCTTTCCATTCCCCTTGTGGATCTACCTGAATGATGTTTGCACCCCGTTCAGGTTTTTCGCCGCGGGGCATGTCTGCAATGGGGCCATGAAGTTGATACACCAGTTTCATTGGCGGAAGTTTGTCAGCGTACTTCTGGGTAAACGCAAAATCGCGTTCGTCGTGCGCCGGCACGGCCATCACGGCACCGTCGCCGTAGCTCATCAGGACGTAGTTCCCGACCCAGACTTCGACCTGTTCGCCGGTCAGCGGGTGGGTGACGAAGATACCGGTCGGCAGGCCTTTCTTTTCCATCGTCGCGATGTCGGCCTCGGCGACGCCGCCTTGCTTGCATTCCTCGATGAATTTTGCCAGTTCGGGGTTGTTGACCGCAGCACGCTGGGCTAGCGGATGTTCGGCGGCGACGGCGACGAAGGTGACGCCCATGATGGTGTCGGCGCGGGTGGTGAAAACCCACAGTTTTTCCGGTCGACCGTCGATTTCATAAGGAAATGCGAAGCGCACGCCGGTGCTCTTGCCGATCCAGTTCTTCTGCATCAGGCGCACCTGCTCCGGCCAGCCTGGCAGGTTGTCGAGTTCGGCGAGCAGCTCTTCGGCGTAAGCGGTGATCTTCATGTAATACATGGGGATCTCGCGCTTCTCGATGAGCGCGCCGGAACGCCAGCCACGGCCGTCGATGACCTGTTCGTTGGCGAGCACGGTGTGATCGACCGGGTCCCAGTTCACCGTGCCGAGTTTCTTGTAAACCAGGCCTTTTTCGTAGAGGCGGGTGAACAGCCACTGTTCCCAGCGGTAGTACTCGGGCGTGCAGGTGGCGAATTCGCGTTCCCAGTCGATGGCGAAGCCGAGCGATTTCAGCTGCGTCCGCATGTAATCGATGTTGGAGTAGGTCCACCCGGCCGGTGCCACGTTGTTGGCCAGCGCAGCGTTTTCAGCCGGCATGCCGAAGGCGTCCCAGCCCATCGGTTGCAGCACGTTGTAGCCCTGCATCTGGTGAAAACGGGACAGCACATCGCCGATGGTATAGTTCCGGACATGCCCCATATGCAGTTTGCCGGACGGATAGGGGAACATTGACAAGCAGTAGTACTTTGGCTTGCTGTGGTCTTCGACGGCGCGGGCGGCGCCGGTTTCGTCCCAGTGTTGCTGGGCGGCACGCTCAATGTCGGCCGGGGTATATTTTTCCTGCATGGGCATGTGCTGAAAATTCAAGGATCAAGCGCTCGATTATACCGTTTGACCTGTCTGGAGAGGCGATGAAGACGATTGTGAAATGTACTGCGCTGCTTTTGGCCTGGTGTGGCCTGTCGACCGCAGGGGCGGTGCCGAATGCCGTGGTTGATGTCGTGCAGGCGCCAGCCTGGGTGGAGCGGGCGGCGCAACGTCGACCATTGGCGCCCGGTATGGTGCTGGAAAATCGTGATCGGCTGCTGACTGGCGAGGGCGGGCGGATTGCTGTGCGGCTGGCTGACGGTAGCGCATTGCAATTGGGCGAAGGGGGGGCGGCGCAGTTGAATGCCCTGCAGCAGACAAGCGAAGGTGTCTTCAATGCCGCGCTCGATGTGGCTCGGGGTGGTTTTCGACTGACGACAGATCGTTTTCGGCGCCCTGCTGACCGGCGGGTGATCAACGTCCGGGTGGGCGCACTGACGGTCAGTGTGCGTCGCGGCGATGTCTGGGGCCGGGCGGGCGTGACACAAGATATTGTCAGCGTGCTGGATGGTCGGGTGGTGGCAACGCATCCGCAGGCCGAGGTGATCGCACTCGATGTGCCAGGTCAGGTGCTTGTGGCGGATCGTGGGGACGCGCCGGCGCCGGTCAGTATGGTCTCGGCGGGCGTGCTGGCGAACTGGGTGGCTGAAACAGGCCTCTCGGTTGTTGCTGGGCCAGTGCAGCAACGCGGACGCTGGGGTTTGGATTTTGGTCGTTTTGACCAGTCGACCGTGTTGGCGCTGTACGACCGGCTGCAGGCGGCGGGTTACGCGGTGCGGATACGACCCGTGCGTGAGGCGGCTGGCTATCGGTATGCGTTGCGTCTTGCCTATCTGCCAAGCGAAGGGGATGCCCGGCAGGTCGCCGAACGACTGCAGCAGCACCTGCACGTGCCGCAGGCAGTCGTTGTGGCGCCCGCCGCGGGGCGTTGATTCAGGCGGCCTTTTGCGGGTTGTAGAGATTGCCCCAGGTGCTTTGCCAGAAGCGGTAGGTATTCTGCGCCGCCATCAGCGATAGCAGGGACATCCGGGTCTGGTGGCGCCACATCCACGACAATTGCGGTGCCGGGTGCAGTTGAGTGGTGAGCGGTAAGAGCGCTTCGCCCTCGACGATGTCGAGGAAGCGTTCGATGGCCAGGCCCCAGTATTCGGAGCCTTCGGTCTGGCCGGTCAGGTACTCGGCTTCGCTGACGGCGCGGCGCCACAGTTTGAGGGCCAGTTCATCGGAAATGCCGGCTTTGCGGGCGATCCAGGGCAGGATTTTGGGGGCGTTCATGTTATTCATGCTGTTCTCCTTCTTGCTCATGGCGATAACCATGTATTCGGTAGACTGCCTTGTGGGCAATAAGTTTTGTGCACTGCAATATTTTTTGGTCAGTATACTTCTTGATTTGACAGTTCGTTAGCTGTCGCGCCGCGCTTTTTATGTTGCGTTGCACAATCGCAACAAATTGGTCTGACCATTTGTTTGGTGGTTTCAATGCGGCGATTATTCTACGCCTTTAGTCATAGTTTGGATTGTGATATGTCAGATCTTCTTGCCCATTTGAACGCCCCGCAATTGCAGGCCGTGACCCTGCCGTCGGTTCCTGCCTTGATCCTGGCGGGGGCGGGCAGTGGCAAGACACGGGTGCTGACCACGCGCATTGCCTGGCTGATTTCAACCAGCCAAGTCAGCCCGCACGGCCTGCTGGCTGTTACCTTCACCAACAAGGCCGCCAAGGAAATGACGGCACGCCTGGCGGCCTTGGTGCCAATCAATGTGCGTGGCCTGTGGATCGGCACCTTTCATGGTTTGTGCAATCGTTTGCTGCGCGCCCACTACCGTGAGGCCGGCTTGCCGCAAAGCTTCCAGATTCTTGACTCGGCCGACCAGTTGGCGATGGTCAAGCGCTTGGTGAAAAACCTGAATATTGACGATGAAAAGTATCCGCCGCGTGAGCTATGTCATTTCATCAACGCCCATAAAGAGCAGGGTGTGCGGGCGGCGCAGGCCGAGGCCTATGATCACTACACGCAAAGGCGGGTCGACTTTTACGTCGAGTACGAAAACCAGTGCAATCGCGAAGGGGTGGTCGATTTTGCCGAATTGTTGTTGCGTTGCTTTGAACTGCTGCAACGCAACGAGCCCTTGCGCAGCCATTACCAGCAGCGCTTCAGCCATATTCTGGTTGATGAGTTTCAGGATACCAATCGTCTGCAATACGCTTGGCTGAAGTTGCTGGCGGCCGGCGGAGCCAAGCTGTTCGCGGTCGGCGACGACGATCAGTCGATTTACCGCTTTCGCGGTGCCGAGGTCGGCAACATGCGGGAATTCGAGCGTGATTACGCGGGTGACAACGTGATTCGCCTGGAGCAGAACTACCGTTCGCACGGCAATATCCTGGCCGCAGCCAATGCCATCATCAAGCACAACAGCGACCGCCTGGGCAAGCATCTGTGGACCGATGCCGGCGAGGGCGAGCCGATCCGCTGCTTCGAGGCTTATTCCGACCTCGATGAGGCGCGCTTTATTGTCGATGAGATCCGCGAATTGATCCGCGATGGCGTGACGGCGACGCAAATCGCCATCCTTTATCGAGCGAATGCCCAGTCGCGGGTGCTGGAGCATGAGTTGTTTACCAAGGCTGTGCCCTACAAGGTTTATGGCGGCTTGCGTTTTTTCGAACGCCAGGAAATCAAGCATGCAATGGCTTACCTCCGTCTGCTAGGCAATCCCGACGACGACACGGCCTTTCTGCGCGTGGTCAATTTTCCGACCCGGGGCATTGGTGCACGTTCGCTGGAAAACCTGCAGGCGACGGCGCATCAGTTCAATTGCAGCCTCTACAATGCGGCGGCATCGCTGACCGGCAAGGCGGGACAGGCAGTCGGTGCTTTCATCCGGTTGATTGAAAGCCTGCGCCAGGAAACGGCCTCGTTGCCCTTGCCGGAAATCATTGAGCACGTCATCGAGCGCTCTGGCCTGGCGCAGCATTACCGGACCGACAAAGAGGGGCAGGAGCGGCTGGAAAACCTCGATCAGCTGGTTAATGCCGCCGCGACCTTTGTAGATGCCGATGGGGTTATTCAGGGCGACGAGGCGAGTGGCAGCCCGCTGGTTACTTTTCTTGCCCATGCGTCCCTGGAGGCTGGCGAGCATCAGGCCGGGGAGGGCGAGGCGGCGGTGCAATTGATGACGGTCCACGCGGCCAAGGGCCTGGAATTTGACGTGGTGTTCATCGCCGGTCTGGAGCAGGGCTTGTTTCCGCACGATAACGCGGTCAATGAAGGCAAGGACGGCTTGGAGGAGGAACGGCGTTTGATGTATGTCGCCATCACCCGGGCCCGCCAGCGTCTTTACTTGGCCAGCGCCCAGACCCGCATGCTGCATGGCCAGACCCGGTATTGCACGCCATCGATCTTTCTTGATGAAATTCCCGAGGGGCTGCTGCGCCAAATCAACAAACGGGCCAAGGCTACGGCGCCCGCCGCGCCAGCGCTGGGCGAGTTCGGTGGCGGCTATGCCGAGCCGGTGAGTGGGGGCTTGCGGATTGGCCAGACGGTCCAGCATGCCAAATTTGGCGTCGGGGTGATTGTTTCCACCGAAGGGCGCGGTGCTGACGCGCGGGTGCAGGTCAATTTTGGCGGCGGCGCCGGGATGAAATGGTTGGCACTGGAATACGCCAAACTGACGCCGGTTTGATTTTTGCCGCAAGTTAACGGTCGACCGTCAGCCACCGGCAATTTTCCCTGGTGCGCGCTAGATCGTTGGCGGGGCCGGTGATACCCTCGTTCAGTCAAACAAAAATACGAGGAGATGACCATGCCCCATGCCATTCGCTTTCATGAGACCGGCGGACCGGAGGTCTTGCGCTGGGAAAGCGTCACCGTGCCGCCGCCGGCTGCCGGCGAGGTGACGGTTCGTCAGCGGGCAGTAGGGCTCAATTTCATCGATACCTATCACCGCACCGGTTTGTACCCGCTGCCCTTGCCATCGGGCCTGGGCATGGAGGCGGCCGGCGTGGTCGAGGCGGTCGGCGAGGGCGTCAGCGAATTTCGGGTCGGTGACCATGTCGCCTATGCCGGTGGGCCGGTCGGCGCCTACGCCGAGGTGCGCAATGTGCCGGCACATCGTTTGCTGCCGATGCCGGCCACCGTCGATTTCAAAACGGCCGCCGCGATGATGTTGCAGGGGCTGACGGCAGCTTATCTGTTGCGCAAAACCTATCGCGTACAGCCCGGTGATGCGGTGTTGATCCACGCCGCGGCCGGCGGGGTTGGGCTGATTGCTGCGCAGTGGGCCAAGGCCTTGGGTGCCACGGTGATCGGTACGGTTGGTTCCGAGGCCAAGGCGGTGCTGGCTGCGGCGCATGGTTGTGATCATGTGATCAATTACAGCCGGGAAAATTTTGCTGAACGGGTGCGTGACCTGACCGGCGGTGAAGGGGTGGCCGTGGTTTATGACGGCGTTGGCAAGGACACCTTTGCCGGCTCGCTGGATAGCCTGCGGCCGCTCGGCATGATGGTCAGCTATGGCAATGCGTCCGGCCCGGTGCCGCCGGTTGATTTGATCCAGTTGTCGCAAAAAGGGGGGCTGTTTCTGACTCGGCCCACGTTGATGCATTACACGACGCGGCGAGAGGATTTGCTGGCGCGCGGCGCCGAGTTGTTTGAGGTGGTGAGCAGCGGCCAGGTCCGGATCGAGGTTCATCAGACCTATGCCCTGCATGAAGCGGCGCAGGCGCACCGTGACCTGGAGGCGCGCAAGACGACCGGGTCGACCGTTCTTTTGCCGTGAGCCATCCATGATGGCGAAAATCAAGGCGGGTCTGTTGTCGCTGCGCGATTTGCTGGCGACGGCGTGGTGGATCGTATTGGTCGCCGGCCTGGGGTTCGCCATCGCCTTTCAGTTTGTCCAGCCGGCACCGCCCAATCACATGGTGATGAGTAGCGGTGGCGAGAGTGGGGCGTATGACCAGTTTGCCCGCCGTTATGCGGCCATCCTCGCCCGGGCCGGGGTGACGCTGGAGGTCCGGACATCGGCTGGCTCGCTGCAAAACCTGCAGCGTCTGCAAGCCGGCGAGGCGGATATCGCGTTCATCCAGGGTGGGGTCATTGCGCCACCGGCTGATCCGGATAGCGACGTAGATCCCGGCTTATGGTCGCTGGGCAGCGTTTTTTACGAGCCGGTCTGGGTTTTCTACCGCGGGTCGACGATGACCCGGTTGAGCGAATTGCAGGGCAAGCGGGTGGCGGTTGGGCACGAAGGCTCTGGCATCCGGCAACTGGCTTACACCCTGCTTGAGGCCAACGAAGTCTCGGTCGGCGAGCAGTTGCTGCCCTTGACCGGGCTGGAGGCTGCCGAGGAATTGCAGCAAGGGCGCATTGATGCCGCCTTTCTGATCGCGGCCGAAAATGCGCCGGTGGTGCAGGTGCTGCTACGCTCGCCCGGCGTCAAGGTGATGAGTTTCTCGCAAGCCAGTGCCTACGAGCGGCGCTATCCCTTCCTGACCCGTCTGACCTTGCCCAAGGGCGTGGCCGACCTGGTGCGCGATTTCCCGCCGGAGGATGTCCGGGTGTTGGCGCCAACTGCCAACCTGGTGGCGCGTGACGACCTGCATCCGGCCCTGCAAACCTTGTTGCTGCAGGCGGCGCGTGAGGTGCATGGCAAGCCTGGCTTCTTCCAGTCGGCCGGCGAGTTTCCTGCCTACATGGACGCCATGCTGCCCTTGTCGCCGGAGGCTGAACGGTTTTATAAATCCGGGCCGCCTTTCCTGCAGCGTTACCTGCCTTTTTGGTTGGCTGTGCTGGTCGACCGCATGATCGTGCTGCTGGTCCCCATCGTCGCTCTGCTCATCCCGCTGTTGCGGGTGGCGCCGGCCTTGTATTCGTGGCGGGTGCGTTCCAAGGTGTTTCGTTGTTATGGCGAACTGCGCTTTCTTGAAGACGATCTGAAAAATCATTTCGACCCGGCCAAGGTGGCCGATTACCGGCAGCGCCTCGATGCGCTCGATGAAGAAGCCAGCGTGTTGCACGTGCCACTGGGTTTTACCGATCTGACCTACACCCTGCGTGAACATGTCAATCTGGTCCGCAATATTCTCGACAAACAGGAGCGGTCTACATGAAGGCTTTTCTGGTCGCCAATCCCAAGGGCGGCTCGGGCAAGAGCACCCTGGCTACCAACCTGGCGGCCTATTTTGCCCATCAGGGTGCGCCCGTCATGCTCGGCGACATCGATCGCCAGCAATCATCGCGCGAATGGCTGGCCTTGCGCCCCTTCGCCCTGCCCACCATCGAGACCTGGGATACCGGGCCGGACAAGGTTTGCCGGCCGCCCAAAGGCACCTCGCACGTCGTGCTCGATACGCCGGCGGGGCTGCACGGCAAAATGCTTGACCGGGTGCTCAAGCTGTCGGCGAGGATCATCGTCCCGGTCCAGCCCTCACTGTTCGACATGCTGGCGACCCGGCAGTTTCTCGATGCCTTGCTGGCCGAAAAAGTGGTGCGCAAAGGCAAGGCCGATGTGGCGGTGATCGGTATGCGGGTTGATGCCCGGACGCGGGCTGCTGCTGATCTGGCACAGTTTTTTGCAACCTACGATCTGCCGGTGCTGACCTATCTGCGCAATACCCAGGTGTATGTCCAGGCGACTGCGGGCGGCATGAGCATTTTTGACTTGCCACCCGGGCGCAGTGCACGCGACCTGACGCAATGGCAGCCGATCATCGACTGGGTCAACGCCCCCGGCGGGTGATTTGTCCAAAAATCGCGGTCGACCCCGATAGTCGGCTATTTTTCGCTACGCCGTGGCCGTGATTGCACTGATTTAAGGATGGATCGGTGCATGCTTGCCCAGGTTAATCGAACCACTGCCCAGACCAGGGGGGCTGCGCCAGGGCATCGATAAACCACTGCAGGGCGCTGCCCATTTGCCGGGTGCGCCAGCCAATATGGCAAGGCAGGGCCGGCGGGGGTTCGCACAGGGTGCATTCGACCAGTCGGCCCCGGGCCAGGTCTGGGGCCGCCAGCCAGTGTGGCAGGTGGCCGATGCCCAAGCCGGCCACCTGGGCGCTGAGTTTGGCGTACATGTCAGGAACGCGCAGCGCGGCCTGGCCGTCCTGCAGGCCGATCGTGCGGGCGTTCAGTTCGCGGGCGGTGTCGGCAATGACCACGGCCCGGTGGCGGGCTAGTTCCTCGTTGGGAATGGGGCCGGGCCAGTTAGCGAGCGGGTGGCTGGGGGCGATGACAAAGCTCAGCGAGACCTGGCCGAGTGGACGACTGGCGATGCCGCTACGGGGTGGTCGTTCGCCAGGGGCGCCGATGACCAGGTCGGCGCGGTCGGTGAGCAGGGCATCCCAGGTACCGCTGAGCACTTCGCTCGACAGCCGGATCTGGGTGGGCGGCGCACTGGCGTAAAAGTCGGCCAGCAGCGGGTAGAGGCGTTCGCTGGGCAGGGCAGCATCAATGGCGATACGCAACTCGGCTTCCCAGCCGCTGCCGATGCGTTGGACGCGACGCTCCAGTTCGCGTGCCGCGCGCAGCAAGTGGCGACCATCATCGAGTAGTGCCTGGCCGGCCGGATTGAGCAGGGCCCGGCGTCCCTGGCGGGTGAACAGCGGTGTGCCTAGTTCGCTTTCCAGCTTGGCGACCGCATGCGACAGGGCCGAGGGTACGCGATGCAGGGCGAGGGCGGCGGCGCTGAAGCTGCCCTGGCGGTCGATGGTGTCGATGATCTGCAGGAGTTCGAGCGAAATTTTCATGTGAAAAATTGTGAACGGTTTATCAAAAATTGATCGCCAATAGCCAGTGAACCATCACGTTACCATGCTGACCAATAGACAGGATTATTCAACAGGAGATCGCAATGTTTGTCCTTCGCCCTGCGGCTGAGCGTGGCCAGTTCGATCATGGCTGGTTGCTGGCCAAGCACAGTTTTTCCTTTGGCGCGTATGTCGACCGTGCGCACATGGGCTTTGGTGTGCTGCGAGTGATCAACGAGGACCGGATTGCTCCGGGCCAGGGCTTTGGCATGCATGGTCACCGTGACATGGAAATCATCACCTGGATCATCGCCGGCGCCTTGGTGCATCGCGATAGTCTGGGGCATGGCAGTACCTTGCGGCGCGGCGAGGTGCAGCGGATGAGCGCTGGTCGAGGTGTCCAGCACAGTGAGTTCAACCCGTCCGCGCAGGAGGAAACCCATCTGTTGCAGATCTGGATCGAGCCAGCGGTGCAGTCGGTGGCGGCCAGTTACGAGCAGGTTGCCGTGCCTCTGGCTGGGCAGGCGGGGCGCTGGTTATTGATTGCCTCCCCTGATGGCGCCGAAGGCAGTACGACCATTCACCAGGATGCGCGCCTGGCGGTGGCCAGCCTGCCAGCGGGCCAGCTGTTGTCGGCCAGTCTGGCGCCGGGCCGCCTGGGCTATGTGCAGTTGGTACGCGGTCAACTGCGTTTGAATGGTCAAAAGCTGGTCAGCGGCGATGGCGTCCGGATTCATGACGAATTGTCCCTGCAATTCACCGCGGTCGACGACTGCGAAGTGCTGTTTTTTGATTTACCACCCCACCCCTGATTTTTACTGGAGTCTTCCCTCATGAATGTCAAAACACTGGTTGTTTATCACTCGGGCTACGGCCATACCCAACGTGTCGCCGAAGCCGTCGCGGCAGGTGCCGGCGCTGAGTTACTGGCGATCGACGCCGACGGCAATCTGCCGGATGCTGCTTGGGATCAACTGAATGCTGCCGACGCCATCATTTTTGGCGCGCCAACCTACATGGGTTCGCCCAGCTGGCAGTTCAAGAAATTTGCCGATGCTTCGTCCAAAGCGTGGTTTACGCGTGCCTGGCAGGACAAGGTGTTCGGCGGCTTTACCAACAGTGCCAGCCTGAACGGCGACAAGCAGGTATCGCTGATTACCCTGCAGACCCTGGCGTCGCAGCATGGTGGGATCTGGGTCAGTTTGGGGTTGCCGCCGAGCAACACGCTGGCGGCGCGGCGCGAGGATGTCAATAACTTGGGCGGTTCGGTGGGCTTGCTCGTTCAGTCGCCATCGGATGCCGGCGCAGAGGCGATTCCCGCCGGCGACATCGAAACTGCCCGCCTTTATGGACAGCGGGTGGCCGCCATTGCCGCCCGTCTGCGGCGCCAGGCCTGATCGGGCGGTGATCGTCGTATCGCGGTCGACTGCTATAGTGGGAATATTTTCTCCAATAGTCAGGAGCTCGCGATGCGCATGGTGACTTCTCTTGCCGACCTGTCGGTCCTGCTGGTCGAACCCTCATCAATGCAGGCGCATTTGGTGCAGCGCATGCTTGAACATCAGGGGGTCGGTCAGGTTGTTGTGGTCGACGGTGGGGCTGCGGCGCTGGCCGCGCTGCAGTCGGCCGGTCCTGGGACGGTGGTGATCAGCAGCTTGTACTTGCCGGATATGCCAGGTACCGAACTGGTCGGGCAGATGCGGGAAGTGCCGGCGCTGGCGGCGCTACCGTTCATCCTGCTGTCCAGCGAAACGCGGCCGCAGGTGTTGGATCCGGTTCGCCAGGCCGGCGCCTGTTCGATCGTCGCCAAGCCTTTTACCGAGCAACAGTTGTCGCGTGCCCTCTACGCTGCGGCCGATTACCTGAGTCCCCCGCAGGATGTTGATCTGGCCGATATCGAAGGGCTGCGGGTGTTGCTGGTCGATGACAGTCGCGCCTCGCGCAACCACCTGCGCCGGCTGCTTGAAGAATTGGGGATTTCGCGGATTACCGAAGCCACTCATGGTCGGGAGGCAGTCGCCTTGCTGGAGGCGACGATGGTTGATCTGGTGATCACCGACTACAACATGCCGGAAATGGATGGTCGTGAATTGACCGAATACATCCGAACGCAAAGCTGGCAGGCCGAGGTGCCGGTGTTGATGGTGACCAGCGAACAAAATATGGGGCGGCTGGCAGCCGTCGAGCGGGCTGGCGTGTCGGCCATCTGTGACAAGCCCTTTGAGGCGGGCAGCATCCGCCGCTTGATCAGCGACGCCCTGGTGCGATGAGCCTGGCCAGTCGGCCGCTGAGCGGGCGCAGCAATAGGCTTATGGCAGCAAGCAGCAGCAAGGGGTCGATCAGCACATCCCACAGGTTGCTGAATACGCCGCTGGCGTAGGCCAGCAGGTCCGCTGCCAGAATGGCTAGCCAGATGAAATGCCGTCGCCACCACAGCACCAGGCCAATTGCGAGCAGCGCAGTGAGCAGGGGGGCGGGTTGGTAGCCGACGGCATAGGGATCAACAGCCAGGCCGCTCAAACTCAGTACATAAAGCGCCGTGCCTGGCAGGAGCAGGGCGAGCGCCGCCGGTCGGGTGAGTGGCGACGCTTGCTCGGGATTGAACAACTGGAGCAGCCCCAGGGCGAGCAAGGTGATAGAGGGCGGCCCGAACGCGGCGTGCAAGGTCGGGGCGATGCCGACCAGCAAGGCCAGTGCAGTTGCTGCCAGTCCGGCCCGCGCACGCAGGAAACCCAGCGGCAGCAGCGTGACCAGGGCGCCAAAAATGAGCCCGTGGGCCAGTAGACCGTAAGCGGCGAGCGGGTTCATGCGTCCTCTCCGCGCAGCCAGCGTTCACTAAAATCGACATGTTTGATCTGTTGACCGCGCCAGCCATAGGCCAGGTGGATGCGGCCGTCGCGTGTTTGCAGCAGGCTGGGCGAGGAAAAATCAGCCGCGCCATCATCGGCCTGTTCGATGGTCTGCGCCATCTGCCAGTGCTGCCCTTGGTCGCTGGAAATCCATAGCTGCAGACGCCCGCGCTCGCCAGGCGGGTTGCCGGCCAGCAACCACAGCCCGCTGCGCAGGGCCAGGGCGGCATGCGGCGTCGAGGCGAGCGGCACCAGATCCCCGCGCTGGGGTTGCCAGGATTGGCCGGCGTCGACACTGTGGCTGGCGATGGTCGAGCCTGCGACATCCTGGCTTTGCAGCAAGGCAGTGACGCGTTGTGGGTCGTGCACGATCAGGGAAGGTTGGTCGGCAGGCTGCAGACTGTGCAATCGTTGCTTGTTCACGATGCGGCCCTGGGCATCAAGGTGTAGCCATTCGCCGCGCGCGGTCAATAGGTCATGGGAAATCGGCAGGGCCAGGCCACCGTCGGCCAGGGGGACTGGCGGGGCACTGGTCCGGCTGCCCAAGCTCGACCAGGGCGCCGTGTGCAGCTTGCTGGGCTTGCGCCAGTGCTGGCCAGCATCGGTCGATACGCTGTAATGAATGCTGTGACCATGGTCCAGGCCAAACACGCTGGCCGTGTACCACAGGTGCAGCCAGCTTCCTTCGACGTAGAGTTGTGGCCGGCTGATCGCGCCGACTCGGGCAAAGGTGGCGCCAGCCGTGATGCCTCGGTGATTGATCAGGCCTGGCGCTTGCCAGCCGGCATCGGTGCGCAGGCTGAACCAGAGCGCCGACTCGGCCTCTTCGCCGGGGATGCTTGATCGCCAGACCGCCGCCAGACGGCCATCGGGCAACTCGGCCAGACTGGGCTCGGCGGCACCCCGGCCGGCCGGCGGCAGCATTTCACCCCAATAGGCGCGCCTGATCGCTTGCGTGCTACTAAGCGGCGAGGGCGGGGCGAGCAGGGCGGCTGTGGCGACCGGGGCGGCACGCCAGGACGCTAGGCCCAGGCTGAGGACAAAGGCCAGCGGCGCGGCCCAGGGCAAATGCCTGAATGCCGAGGATGTTTGCATTGTCCGGTGGTGATCAGCGGCCAGGGTAATTGGCCGGCCGTTTCTGCATGAAAGCGTCGATGCCTTCGCCGGCGTCGTCGCTCATCATGTTGCAGGCCATGACTTCGCCAGCGTAGTCGTAGGCCTCGCTCAGGCTCATTTCCAGTTGCCGATAGAACATGCCCTTGCCCATGCGCACGGCGATGGCGCTCTTGGCGAGGATGGACTGGGCCAGGCGCTCGACTTCGTCGTCCAGCACTTCAGTCGGTACGACGCGGTTGATCAGGCCCTTGGTCCGGGCGTCCTGGGCATCGATGAATTCACCGGTCAGCAACATTTCCAGCGCGGCCTTGCGGCCAAGATTGCGGGCCAGACCGACGGCGGGCGTCGAACAGAAGAGGCCAACATTGATTCCGGATACAGCGAATTTTGCCCCCTCGGCCGCCACTGCCAGGTCGCACATCGCGACTAGCTGGCAGCCCGCGGCAGTGGCAATGCCGTGCACCCGGGCGATTACCGGCTGCGGCATCCGGCTGATGCTCAGCATCAGCTCGCCGCATTGCTGGAACAGCGCCTGCATGAACTCCTTGCGGTGATTGGCGCGCATTTCCTTGAGATCATGGCCGGCACAGAAGGCTTTGCCAGCCCCGGCCAGAATGACGACGCGGACGTGCTCGCTGGCGGCGATGTCGTCCAGTTCGGATTGAAGCGCGGTCAACATCGCTTGGGACAGGGAATTGAACTGGCTCGGACGGTTCAGGGTCAGCGTGGTCAGGCCGTCGGTGCGGTCGTCACGCAGGACCAGCGGGGAATTCGGGGTGTCGTGTGGCATGGCTGTCTCCGGGTTTTGTTCTGGTGAGGCGCTAATCTAGCGCAGTGCTGCCGGCACGGCCAGCCGCCCGCGCGGTAAAATCAGCCGGATGAATCCTCCGCGCTACGTTCACCTCCGCCTGCATTCCGAATATTCCGTGACCGATGGCATTGTCCGCCTCGGCGATGCCGTCAAGCGGGCTGCCGCCGATGGCATGCCGGCGCTGGCGCTGACCGATCTGGGCAATTTGTTTGGCTTGGTCAAGTTTTACAGTAGTGCGCGTGGCAAGGGCGTCAAGCCGATTGCCGGGGCCGATGTCTGGATTGCCAATCCGCAGTCACCGGATGATCCCAGCCGCTTGCTGCTGCTGGTGCGCAATCGCACGGGTTATCAGCAATTGTGCGAATTGCTGACCCGGGCGTATCTGGTCGAGGGCCGGCGGGAGCGGGCCGAAGTGCACCGCGACTGGTTTGCCGAGATGGGCTGCAGTGGTCTGATTGCTTTGTCTGGGGGGCATCTCGGGGATGTCGGCGAGGCTTTGCTGAACGGTAATTTCGAATTGGCGCAGAGCCGGGCGATGGCTTGGGAGGCTGTTTTTCCTGGGGCCTTCTATCTCGAAGTGCAGCGTTACGGTCAACTGCAGCAGGAGGCCATTGTTCAGCAAACTGCCGATCTGGCGGGCGAACTCGGTTTGCCGCTGGTGGCGACGCATCCGGTGCAGTTTCTCAATGAAGATGATTTCCAGGCGCATGAGGCTCGCGTCTGTATCGCCGAGGGCTACGTGCTGGGCGACAGTCGGCGTCCAAAAATTCACACGCCGGCGCAATATTTCAAGTCGCAAGTCGAGATGGTTGAGTTGTTTGCCGATTTGCCGGAGGCTCTCGAGAACAGTCTGGCCATTGCCCGCCGCTGTAATATCGAGCTGACCCTCGGGAAAAATTTTCTGCCTGACTTTCCGACGCCACCTGGCATGTCGCTCGACGACTTTCTGGTGGCCGAGGCCAAGGCCGGGCTGGAGGTCCGTCTGGCCGAGTTGTATCCGGATCCGTCCGTGTGCGCCGAGCGCCGTCCGGAATACGATCAGCGCCTTGAGTTCGAGTGCAAGACCATTTTGCAAATGGGCTTTCCTGGCTATTTCCTGATCGTGGCCGACTTCATTAACTGGGCCAAGAACAACGGTGTGCCGGTTGGCCCGGGTCGGGGTTCCGGTGCCGGCTCGCTGGTCGCTTACAGCTTGCGCATTACCGACCTCGACCCGCTGGCCTATGCCTTGCTGTTCGAGCGCTTCCTGAACCCGGAACGGGTATCGATGCCCGACTTCGACATCGATTTCTGTCAGGACAATCGCTGGCGGGTGATCGAATACGTCCGTGCCCATTACGGCGCGCAGGCGGTCAGCCAGATCGCCACTTTTGGCACGATGTCGTCGAAGGCGGTGATTCGCGACGTCGGCCGGGTGTTCAGTCTGCCGTATTCAATGTGCGATCGCATTTCCAAGCTGATCCCCATCGTCCAGAACAAACCGGTGTCGCTGGCCGAGGCGCTGGAGCAGGAACCGCAATTGCGGGAAATGATGGAGGGCGACGGCGATGGCGAAACCATCCGCGAATTGTTCGACCTGGCCGGTCGTTTGGAGGATCTGACGCGTAACGTCGGCATGCACGCCGGTGGTGTGTTGATTGCGCCGGGCAAGATCACCGATTTCTGTCCGATCTATCAGGCGACTGGCGCTGATGCCTCGCCCGTTTCTCAGTTCGACAAGGACGACGTCGAGAAGGCAGGCCTGGTTAAATTCGACTTCCTCGGCCTGCGCAACCTGACGATTATCGAACTGGCGCTCAAGTACATCGAGCGCATGACCGGCGAACGCCTGGATCTGATGAGCCTGGGGTTTGACGATCCCGGGGCCTACCAGATTCTCAAGGACGCCAACACCACGGCGATCTTCCAGGTCGAATCGGAGGGCATGAAGAAACTGTTGAAGAAGCTGGCGCCCGACCGCTTCGAAGACATCATCGCTGTGCTCGCCCTCTACCGTCCCGGCCCGCTCGGTTCGGGCATGGTCGACGACTTCATTTTGCGGAAAAAGGGCCAGCAGGCCATCGATTACTTCCACCCCGACCTGACTGCCTGTTTGTCGCCGACCTATGGCGTCATCGTGTACCAGGAACAGGTGATGCAGATCTCGCAGATCATCGGCGGCTACACGCTGGGTGGTGCCGACATGCTGCGCCGCGCGATGGGCAAGAAAAAGCCCGAAGAAATGGCCAAGCACCGCGAGACGATTGCTGCTGGCGCCAAGGAGCGCGGCTACGATCCGGCACTGGCCGAACAGCTGTTCGACCTGATGACCAAGTTTGCGGAATACGGCTTCAACAAGTCGCACACCGCCGCCTACGCCGTTGTGACCTATCACACCGCATGGCTTAAGCGTTACCACTGCGCCGCCTTCATGGCCGCCACCTTGTCGTCGGATATGGACAATACCGACACGGTGAAAATCTTCTACGAAGACACCCTTGCCAACAAAATCAAGGTCTTGCCACCGGATGTGAACGCCTCAAATTATCGTTTTGAGCCGGTCGACCGCGACACCATTCGTTACGGCCTGGGGGCGGTCAAGGGCACCGGTGAGCAGGCGGTCAATGTCATTCTCAAGGCGCGGGAAGCGGGCGGGCCATTCAAGGATTTGTTCGATTTCTGCCAGCGTTGCGACAAGCGTCAGGTGAATCGTCGCACCATCGAAGCATTGATTCGCGCCGGCGCTTTTGACCTGATTGGCCCCCCCGCCACTGATGGCGAGGCGGACCGTCACCGCTTGCTGGCCACGGTGGGGGTGGCGATGGAGTTTGCCGAGCAGGCCGAACGGAATGCCATGCAGACCAGCTTGTTCGATATTGCTGATGTCGGCGAGGCGCATGCCCCGGAATATGTCAGCGTCCGGCCCTGGGGCGAAAAATCACGCCTGATGGAAGAAAAAACGGCGCTGGGCTTTTTCTTTTCCGGTCATCCCTACAACACCTGCAAAAAGGAATTGGCCCGTTTCATCCGTCGACCGCTGAATCGCCTGGAGCCGGCCAAGGAAATGACGGCCCTGGCTGGGGTGGTGGTCGGTATCCGTACCCAGATGACACGGCGCGGAAAAATGCTGTTTGTCCAGATGGACGACGGCACGGCGATGGTCGAGGTCTCGGTGTTCAACGAGTTGTTTGAGGCCGAGCGCAGCAAGATTGTCACCGACGAGGTGTTAGTCGTTGAGGGCAAGGTCAGTTACGACGATTTCTCCGGGGGGAACCGGGTGGTCGCCGATAAATTGCTGACTTTGGGCGAGGCGCGGGCACGTTTTGCCCGCCATTTACAACTGCAGATACATCATCAGCCCGATGCTCGCCAGCTGAAATCCTTGCTGCAGCCATTCGCGCCGGGACCGGCGGTGGTCCGCCTGCATTACCGCAACGCGCAGGCCGAGTGCGAACTGCTGGTGGGCGACGCGCTGCGGGTTCGCCTGGACGATGCCTTGCTCGAAGCCCTGGGCAGTTGTCAGCAGGTTGCGCGTTTCGAGATTGTTTATTAACGGCCTTGGCGTGAGGTGGGGCCGTTGTGCCAAGGCCGTTGCGAGCAGGTCTTAGAGCACCATCTCGCTCTTGAAGCCAATTCGCACGGCACCCCAGTGGCGGCCATTGATCATGATCGGCATGGACAAATCATTGAGCACTTCGCCGGTATCGCGGACGTAGGTCTGAAATAGTGACGATTTTTGGTTGCGGGCTAGTTTGAGGCCAACCGGGTCATTGAAAATGCGCTTGTGCCGGCATTTTCCGAGGTCGGTGGCGGGGTCGCCGGAGGGTGGGTTGGAAAACTGGCTGTTATGGGCTGGCGCATAGCCGTTGTTGTCCACCGCCAAGGAATAAACCAGGCCCGGCATTTTCTGCAGTAAATCATCATAAAGCCGGGTCATTTCGCCGTCGCACTGAGCATCGTAGGCCGTGGTGTAGCGTTTGGGATTGGACGCGGCAATTTCCTTGTAGGCTTGGTCGAAGACATTGACGCCGCGGTCGGCCAGGCGCTGCAGAATGCTTGCGGTCTGGTCACGGAAGGTGGTGCATTGGTCGTGCAGGGTGTCGAAACCACTGTTGCCGGTGCGGAAGTCAGCCAGGGTGCACTGCAGGTCCTCGGTTGATTCGCGCAGGGTCTTGGCCGACTCCTGGCACTGTTTCATCCGCCCCGAGATATCGACCGAGTGATTGCGGATTTCTTCGACCTCGCGATGAATGGTGTCATTGCTCTCGCGCAGGTTGTAAATGGCCGACGAAATGGTGCTCAGTTGCTCGGTGGTTTGCTTGAAATCATTGACCATCGTGCCGAGGTCTGCGGCCGAGGTTTCAATGTAGCCGTTAGCACGGGTGACCTCGCCGACAATGGTCTGGGTCTTGCTGGAGGTGTCGGCGACCAGATTGATCATCGACTGGGTGTTCTGGCCAATGACCTGGGTAGCGGTCTTGACCTTTTCTGCCAGTTTGCGCACTTCGTCCGCAACCACGGCGAAACCGCGGCCTGCCTCGCCCGCCCGGGCGGCTTCAATGGCGGCATTGAGGGCCAGCAAATTGGTTTGGTCCGAAATGTCGTTGATCAGCGAAACGATTTCGTTGATTTTCATCGAGCTGGCGTGCAGTTCGGTAACGGTGGACGAGAAATGTTCGATATGTTCGTTGGTCGACCGCATGGTGCTGGCGACGGTTTCCATCTGGGTTAGCGAGCGCTGCGCCAGATCGAGATTGTTTTGGGTGGATGACTGAATGGCGTCGGCATTAACCGTGACGTCACGGACCGCCACATTCACCCGGTTGCTCGATTCGAACACTTCGCCGGCCAGCGCTTCCTGGCGGCGCACGGCGTCGCTGGTGAGCTGGACCAAATGGTTCATTCGCGCTGCGTCGACCGCGATGCTGACGCTACGTTCGCGGGCGTGTGAAATCAGTCCGCGTACCCGGGCAAAAAAGCGGTTGATATTGGCTGCGACGCGACCGCCCGTGTCATGCCCTGGTGTGCCGACCTGGTGTGAGAGATCGGCCTGGCCATCGGCAATGGCCGCCAGGTCGCGGTCCATCTTGTCCAGTGCGGTATTGTTTCCGAACCACCCCATGCGCTTGTCTCCTCTTTAATTTATTGATCGGCTGAGGGTTTTGAGCGCTGATCATACGCTGCTGGGCGTCGCATTGTCACGGGCTGGCTGGCTGGCTCAGGGCTGGCGTTGTCGGGCGGCCAGGCAGGCGAGCAGGAAACCCTTGATTTCATGAAAGGGAACCGGCTTGCTGAAGATGGTGATATTGCCAGGCAAACCACCTTTTTCAATTTCCTTTTTGGTGATGGCGCTGACCACAACAATTTCCATGTCGACCAGGGTGTCGTTGGCGCGCAAGCGGCGAATGAGCTCGTAGCCATCCATGCCGGGCATCAGCAAATCCGCAATCAGGATGTCTGGGCGGCGTTGCCCGACCTGCAGCAGGGCTTCAAAACCATCGGCGACCACGCGGAGGGAAATCGGTAATTTCCAGCTGTCGACCGTGGCGCGGTAGACCTTCTGCAATTGCGGATCGTCTTCGGCAATCAGGATGTCCAGATGGTGGTTGGCCCCGCTGGAATTTTGCTTCAGGCGGCGGGCAAGCAGGGCCTCAACAGCACTGGCCGGAATGCGGCGGTGGCCGCCGGCTGTTTTCCAAGCATCGAGTGCGCCACTCTCGACCATGTTCTGGACGGTGCCAAGAGAAACGCCAAGCCGGAGTGCTGCCTGACGAGTGCTAAGGAATTCACGATCGGGCATAGTGCGCTATCAAGTTGCAAAAGTTCTAAATTCTAACTTGAATTTACCGCCCATGTAACAAAAAACCCCCGTTTTCGTAGGGGGTTAGTTGGGTTTGTGCAAATCAATATTTATTGGTTTTGATAATTTAGAGAGATTGTCGACCGCGAGAGGGGGCGAGGTGGAGTTTAATAGTCGTCGTCGCTACCGCCCATCAGGCTGGGCAGCAGATTGCCGGCCCGGTTCAGCGCAGCCGGTAGATCCGTGCATACATTGTCATCGCCCAGGTGGTCGATGAAGCCGGCGCGGAAAAGCAGAGAGCCCGGTTGCGAGTTGAGGCCGCAGAGCAGAAGTGTGCAGCCGCGTTTTTTCAGCTGGTCGAGCAGATTTTCCAGGCCTTCCAGGCCGGTGGTGTCGAGTTGGATCAGGCGGGTCATGTCGAGAATGACGACCTCCGGATGCCCGGCGCGGGGGTCGAGCAGTTCTTCCAGCTTATTGACCGCACCGAAAAACAGCGAGCCGAACAATTGCCAGGCCGCAACGCGCATCGAGCCGTCCGGATAGATGAAGCGGGGTTCTTCGGCCTCGTCGGGGAGCGGCAGGCGTTCTATGCGAGTGAGCTCGGACATCCGGTAAATAAAAAACAGGCTGGCCAGCACCATGCCCAGTTCGACGGCGATGGTCAGGTCGAAGAGTACGGTCAGTAGAAAAGTAGTGAGCAGGATGGCGCGGTAGTTCCACGAAAAGCGATGCAGTTCGCGAAACTTGTCCCACTCGCCCATGTTGATGGCGACCACCATGACGATGGCCGACAGGGTGGCCAGTGGAACGTAGGCGGCCAGGGGGGCGGCAATCAGGACAATGCCGAGCAGGACCAGGGCATGGATGATGCCGGCAATCGGGGTGCGGCCGCCGGTTCGGACATTGGTGGTCGTGCGGGCGATGGCGCCGGTGGCAGCAAAGCCGCCGAATAACGGGGCGGCCAGGTTGGACAGCCCCTGGGCGATCAGTTCCTGGTTGGGGTCGTGGCGGTCGTCGATCTGGCTGTCGGCAACGCGAGCGGAGAGCAGGGATTCGATGGCGCCGAGCAGGGCGATGGTAATGGCGGGCGAGATCAGCTTGCCAATATCGCTGATTGCCAGGTCCGGCAGGCCAAAGGCGGGCAATTCTTGAGGAATGCCGTTGAAACGGCTACCAATGGTGGCGACCGGCAATTCGAGGGCCCAGGCGACCAGGGTGCCGACCAGCAGGACGGCGAGTGGGCCGGGTGCGCGCCGCAAGGCGGGCAGCACGGCTGCCAGGCGGTTGTAGAACAGCAGAAACAGGAAGCAACTGACCGAAAGGGCCAGGGTCGGCAGGTCGACCGTGTGTGCGTGGTTGGCCAGGGTGCGGATGCGTTCGAAAAATTCAGCCGGCAGATTGTCGATGGCGAGGCCGAAGAAATCCTTGATCTGGGCCAGGAAGATGACGACGGCGATGCCGTTGGTGAAGCCGATGACAACACTGACCGGGATGAAGCGGATCAATTGCCCTAAACGGGCAAAACCCATGGCGAGCAGCATGGCGCCAGCCAGCATGGTGGCGCCGAGCAGGTTGCCAAAGCCGTGGGCGGCGACGATGCCGTAGACGATGGGAATGAAGGCGCCGGTCGGGCCGCCAATCTGCACGCGCGAGCCGCCGAGTGCGGCGGTGATAAATCCAGCCACGATGGCCGTCCAGATGCCGGCGGTGGGTGAGCAGCCAGAGGCGATGGCAAAGGCCATGGCGAGCGGCAGGGCCAGTACGCCGACGGTGATGCCGGCAGCGAGATCCTTGCTGAATTGGGCGCGGTCATAGCCTGGCAGGCAGTCCAGCAACTTGGGGCGGAAGGCGATTTTCATGATCGACGCTCAAAAGGCAAGCCGTCGATTATATGAACACAGGGTTAATCGTCAATGATCATCGTATGTTAATATCGTTAACATTAAAGAACGTTTGATCTTGTCATGGAAAAAAGAACTGCCCGTTTGACCCTGTTGATCGATCCTGCCAAGAAAAAGTTGTTCGAGGAGATTTGTACGGCGCAGGATCTGACGCCATCGCAGGTCGTCCGCCGTCTGATTCGCCAGTACATCATCGAGCACGCAGGGGGGCGGCCCCTGCCGGATTGGCTGGATGCCGGGGGCAGTTCGACAGCGAACTGACGGCGCCTATTTGTCGCTTGTGTCGGCGGGTCGTTGCAGCGCTGCCGCCTTGTCCGGATGGTGTGTGGCCATCCAGGCGGCGTAGCGGGCTTGCATTTCCGGCTGCTGGCGAGCCAGTTCGCGCAGGATACGGCTGACGGCCCATAGCATTACGGCAACGCCGCCGGCCGTGCAGGCCACGGCCTCCACGGTCGACGTCGGAAAATTCTCAATAATGGCGCCCTTGCCAGCGGCAAACCAACTGGCGCCAATGGCGACACAACTCAGCCCGAAGACGTCGAGCAGTGCATAAGCAATGATCGGCCCAGTCAGGTGTGGACGGGGCGGGCGATGGAAAGGGTTGTACATAAACCGACACTCCGAAGAAAAATTACTGTTCAGGCCTTGACAAGAGAGGGGGCAAGAGCCGGGTTATGCACAAGAGATAAGAGGCCAAGTCGGGAGTTTTGTCATCAACAAATCTGTCCGGTGTTTGTCAATATGAATTGCTGTTTCTTTTTAAATCAATCACTTAAAAACAAGCTCAACTTTCGGGCAGGGTAAAGAAAAGCCTTGTGCAACGGTGACTTAGCGCTTTCGCCCCCGATTCATTCACAGACTTATCCACAGATTTTGTGGATAGTTTGAAAAGCCCCAGTGAAAGACGGGTTTTGATGATCTAACTTCAAGTGTTACTTGAAGTTAGATCTGATTGATGCTGCGTTGCGACAAAAAATGCGCTGCCCTGTGAATGGTTTGCCCATGAATCAATTACTTGACACGCATCCCCGGCTGGGCGCCACTATCCGGCGATAGCAGGAAGAGGCCGGGCGTCTTTTTGCCATCGCTGTCCGAAGCCGCCATGACCATGCCTTCGGAGAGGCCGAATTTCATTTTGCGTGGCGCCAGATTGGCGACCATGACGGTCAATCGACCAATCAGTGAGGCTGGGTCATAGGCGGATTTGATGCCGGCGAAGACATTGCGGGTTTTTTCCTCGCCGATATCCAGGGTCAAGCGGATCAGTTTGTCGGCGCCGTCGACGTGCTCGGCATTGGCGATACGGGCAATGCGAAGATCGATTTTCATGAAGTCATCGATATTGCAATACGGTTCCCAGGGGCTTTCTGCTTGCACTTCGCTTTGTTGATGCTGGGCGTGGCGCTGTGGCGATTCGGCCTGCTTTTGCGCGTCGACCGTGGGTGCCAGCGATTCCCGGTTTGCTTCGATCAGTTGGTCGATCTGCTTCGGATCGACCCGGGTCATCAGGTGCTTGTAGGCATTGATGACATGGCCGGGCGCCAGCAGTTGGCCGCCATCCTGCCAGGTCAGCGGAGCCAGGTTAAGGAAAGCCTCAGTCCGGGCAGCGACCACCGGCAGGATTGGCTTCAGCAACACGGTCAGCAGGCGGAACAGGTTGAGGGCGTTGCTGCAGGCGGCGTGCAGCTCGCTTTCCTTGCCTTCCTGCTTGGCCAGTTCCCAGGGCTTGACGCTGTCCACGTATTGGTTGGCCAGGTCGGTCAGCGCCATGATCTCGCGCACGGCCTTGCTGAATTCACGCGCCTCGTAGAGTTCGGCGATGCGTGGCGCGGCCTCCTGGATGGCCTTGATCGCCGGCAGCTTTTCATCGGCCGGCGCCAGTTGACCGTTGAAGCGCTTGGCGATGAAGCCGGCTGAGCGGCTGGCGATGTTGACGTACTTGCCGACCAGATCCGCATTGACGCGAGCGCAGAAGTCTTCGAAGTTGAGGTCGATGTCTTCCATGCTGTTCGACAGCTTGGCGGCGAAGTAGTAACGCAGCCATTCCGGGTTGAGGCCGGTGTCGATGAAGCTTTGCGCGGTAATGAAAGTGCCGCGCGATTTCGACATTTTGGCGCCGTCGACCGTCAGGAAGCCGTGCGCAAATATTTTGGTCGGCGTCCGGTAGCCGGCATGCTGCAGTTCGGCCGGCCAGAACAGCGCGTGGAAATAGAGGATGTCCTTGCCGATGAAGTGATAGAGCTCGGTCGACGCATCCTTTTTGAAGAATTCGTCGAAGTTGAGGCCTTTCTTCGCGCACAGGTTCTTGAATGAGCCCATGTAGCCGATCGGCGCGTCGAGCCAGACATAGAAATACTTGCCCGGGGCATCGGGAATCTCGAAGCCGAAGTAGGGGGCGTCGCGCGAGATGTCCCAGTCGGTCAGCTTGTTGTCGCCGGGGGCGCCCAGCCATTCCTGCATCTTGTTGGCGGCCTCGTTCTGCAGCACGCCGTTCTCCTTGCTGGTGTACTGGCGCAGGAAAGCCTCGCAGCGCGGGTCGGACAATTTGAAGAAATAGTGTTCGGAATTGCGTAGCTCAGGTTGGGCGCCGGAAATGGCTGAATACGGCTTGATCAGGTCGGTTGGCGCGTAGGCGGCACCGCAGGATTCGCAGTTGTCGCCGTACTGGTCCTTGGCGCCACACTTCGGGCATTCGCCCTTGATGAAGCGGTCGGGCAGGAACAGCTGCTTGACCGGGTCGAAATACTGCTCGATGGTGCGCACCTCGATCAGGCCGGCATCGCGCAACTTCAGGTAGATGTCGTTGGCACAGTCGCGGGTTTCGTCCGAGTGGGTCGAGTAATAGTTGTCGAAGCCGACATGGAAGCCGGAAAAGTCGCGGAAATGCTCGCCATGCACGCGTTCGATCAACTGTTCCGGCGTGATGCCTTCCTTTTCGGCGCGCAGCATGATCGGCGTGCCGTGCGTGTCGTCGGCGCAGACATACCAGCATTCATTGCCGGTCATTTTCTGGAAACGCACCCAGATGTCGGTCTGGATGTACTCGACCAGGTGGCCGAGATGAATGGCGCCGTTGGCGTAGGGCAGGGCGGAGGTGACGAGGATTTTGCGCGACATGGAAAAAGCCTGTTTTTAAAGCAAAGGGCGATTCTAACGCGGCGATCCCACCTTGCTGCGCTGACGGGCCTGCAAAATGCTTCTTCCCGAGCGAAAACAGCCGGCGGCCTTTGTTATACTCTACAAAATCGCTCGGGTATTTCCTGTATACAATCTTCCGGAGTCCGTATGTCTCTTACCGAACAGCACATCAAAAATGCCTTGGCCGCCACGGTCGACCGCAATACCGGCAAGGATTTCGTTAGCGGCAAAGCCGTCAAAAACCTGCGCCTCGACGGTGCCGATGTCAGCGTCGATATCGAATTGCCCTATCCCGCCAAAACCCAGTTGGACGCCATCCAGGCCCAGGTCCTTGCGGCCTTGCAGGCTGTTCCGGGGGTTGGTCGGGTGAGTGTTCAGGTCAGCTACAAGATCGTTGCCCATGCCGTACAACTGGGCGTCAAGCTGCTGCCCGGGGTCAAGAACATCATTGCGGTAGCCTCCGGCAAGGGGGGCGTCGGCAAGAGCACAACAGCGGTCAACCTGGCACTGGCGTTGGCGCAGGAAGGCGCAACCGTGGGTTTGCTCGACGCCGATATCTATGGCCCATCGCAGCCGCAAATGCTCGGCCTGGCTGGGCAGGAGCCGGCCTCGGCCGATGGGCAGATGATGGAGCCGCTAGTGGCCTATGGCGTGCAGGCGATGTCGATTGGCTTCATGGTCGATGTCGAAACGCCCATGGTTTGGCGTGGTCCGATGGTGACGCAGGCCCTCGACCAGTTGCTCAAGCAGACCAATTGGCACGACGTCGATTATCTGATTGTCGACATGCCCCCCGGGACGGGCGACACCCAGTTGTCGCTGGCTCAGAAGGTGCCCGTGACCGGCGCGGTGGTGGTGACGACACCGCAGGACATTGCCCTGATCGATGCGCGCAAGGGGCTGAAAATGTTCGAGAAGGTCAATATCCCGATTCTCGGCATCGTCGAAAACATGAGCGTCCATGTCTGCTCGAACTGTGGCCATGCCGAACATATCTTTGGCGAAGGCGGCGGCGAAAAAATGTGCGCTGACTATGGCGTCGAGTTTCTGGGTAGTCTGCCGCTGGAAATGGCCATTCGCCAGATGGCCGACGGCGGCCAGCCGACCGTGGTCGGTGCGCCGGATTCGCCGTCCGCTGCAATCTACCGTGCCATTGCCCGCCGGGTAGCGGTCAAGGTCGGCGAGAAGGCCAAGGACATGCGTTCGAAATTCCCGACCATCGTGGTGCAGAAGACCTGATTTTTTGCCAACCGGGTGAACAAAGGCGGGTAAAATCCCGCCTTTGTCTTTAGTCGACCGCAAGCAGAAAATGGCCATCAAATCAGATAAGTGGATACGCCGCATGGCGGAGCAGCACGGCATGATCGAGCCGTTCTCGCCGGACCTGGTACGCGAGGCGAATGGTCAAAAGATCGTTTCCTACGGCACCTCGAGCTATGGCTACGACATTCGCTGTGCCCGTGAATTCAAGGTGTTCACTAACATCAACTCGACCGTCGTCGACCCGAAAAACTTCGATCCGAAGTCGTTCGTTGAGATCGAGTCCGATGTCTGCATCATTCCACCCAATTCCTTTGCGCTGGCCCGGACCATGGAATATTTTCGTATCCCGCGCTCGGTGCTGACCGTCTGCCTCGGCAAGTCGACCTATGCGCGCTGCGGCATCATCGTCAACGTCACGCCGTTCGAACCGGAGTGGGAAGGCTATGTGACGCTGGAGTTTTCCAACACGACGCCGCTGCCGGCCAAAATCTACGCTGGCGAAGGCTGCGCCCAGGTATTGTTCTTCGAGTCCGACGAAGTGTGCGAAACCTCGTACAAGGACCGCGGTGGCAAGTACCAGGGGCAGGTCGGCGTTACCTTACCCAAGATCTGACCTCGTCCGGTCACATTGCCGACTTATTCTTCGACCCGCTGCGGCGGGTCGCCGCTTTTCAGGGATAGACCATGCGTTTTCATTTTCCGATCATCATCATCGACGAAGACTTCCGTTCCGAGAATGCCTCGGGCCTGGGGATTCGAGCCTTGGCCGAGGCCATTGAAAAAGAGGGGCTCGAGGTGCTGGGGGTGACCAGCTACGGGGATCTGGCGTCTTTTGCCCAGCAGCAGTCTCGTGCTTCGGCCTTCATTTTGTCGATTGATGATGAGGAACTGGCCCTGGAGCCAGAGGAAACGCTGGCGGAGTTGCGCGCTTTTGTTACCGAGATTCGCCATCGCAATGCCGAAATCCCGATTTTCCTGCATGGCGAAACGCGGACATCACGCCATATTCCCAATGATGTGCTGCGTGAATTGCATGGTTTTATTCACATGTATGAAGACACGCCGGAGTTCATTGCTCGCAACATCAAGCGCGAGGCGCGGGCCTATCTTGATTCGCTGCCGCCGCCTTTTTTCCGCGCCCTGACCCATTACGCGGCAGACGGCTCTTATTCCTGGCATTGCCCGGGGCACTCGGGGGGGGTGGCTTTCCTGAAATCACCGGTGGGTCAGATGTTCCACCAGTTCTTTGGCGAAAACATGTTGCGGGCCGACGTCTGCAATGCCGTCGAGGAGTTGGGCCAGTTGCTTGACCACACAGGGCCGGTGGCGGCATCGGAACGAAACGCTGCCCGCATTTTCAATGCTGATCATCTGTATTTCGTCACCAACGGCACGTCGACCTCGAACAAGATTGTCTGGAACTCAACGGTTGCGCCGGGTGACATTGTTGTGGTGGACCGCAACTGCCATAAGTCCATCCTGCATTCGATCATGATGACAGGGGCTGTCCCGGTGTTCCTGATGCCAACGCGTAATAATTTCGGCATCATCGGGCCGATTCCGAAGAGCGAGTTTTCCTGGGAAAGCATTCAGGCCAAGATCGCGGCCAACCCGTTTGCTACCGACAAGAATGCCAAGCCGCGCGTGTTAACCATCACCCAGTCGACCTACGATGGTGTGTTGTACAACGTCGAAGAAATCAAGGAAATGCTGGATGGCAAGATCGATACCCTGCATTTCGACGAAGCCTGGCTGCCGCATGCCGCTTTCCATGATTTCTACGGCGACTATCATGCCATTGGCGCTGACCGGCCGCGCTGCAAGGAATCGATGGTCTTTTCGACCCAGTCGACGCACAAGTTGCTGGCCGGCCTGAGTCAGGCATCGCAGATTCTGGTTCAGGATGCCGAGAACAATCAACTCGACCGCGATATTTTTAACGAGGCCTACCTGATGCATACTTCGACTTCGCCGCAATATTCAATCATCGCCTCCTGCGATGTGGCGGCGGCGATGATGGAAGCTCCCGGCGGTACAGCGCTGGTTGAGGAGTCCATCGGTGAGGCCCTGGATTTCCGCCGGGCGATGCGCAAGGTGGAGCAGGAATGGGGGGCCGACTGGTGGTTCAAGGTCTGGGGGCCGGATGACCTGTCGGAAGAAGGTATCGAGGAGCGCGCAGCCTGGATGCTCAAGCCCGGCGAACGTTGGCATGGCTTTGGCCAACTGGCTGACGGCTTCAACATGCTGGACCCGATCAAGGCGACGATCATCACGCCGGGGCTGGATGTGGATGGCGACTTTGCTGACGACATCGGTATTCCAGCGGCCATCGTCACCAAATATCTGGCTGAACATGGCGTCATCGTTGAGAAGTGCGGTTTGTACAGCTTCTTCATCATGTTCACCATTGGCATTACCAAAGGCCGGTGGAACACCCTGGTTACCGCGCTGCAGCAGTTCAAGGACGATTACGATAAAAATCAGCCTTTATGGCGCGTACTGCCTGAATTTGTGCAGAAAAATCCGCGTTACGAGCGCATCGGCCTGCGTGATTTGTGCTCCCAGATTCATACCGTTTACAAGCAGAACGATGTGGCCCGCCTGACGACCGAGATGTATTTGTCGAACATGGTGCCGGCGATGCGGCCGGCCGATGCCTTCGCCAAGATGGCGCACCGTGAAATTGAGCGCGTGCCGGTCGATGCGCTGGAAGGCCGGGTGACGGCGGTATTGCTGACCCCTTATCCGCCGGGTATTCCGCTCCTGATTCCAGGCGAACGGTTCAATACGACCATCTGTAATTACTTGAAGTTTGCCCGTGAATTCAATGCCAGCTTCCCTGGCTTTGAGACCGATATTCACGGTCTGGTCAAGGGCAAGGACGGGACGTATTACGTCGATTGCGTCCGCTGATCAGCGTCGGGTATAGGTCAGGAAGGCGCAACCCGCGCCTTCTCTTTTTTGGCTGATTTGCCAGTCGACCGTGGCAATCTCCGGGAACCAGGCATCGCCTTCGGGGCTGAGGTCGACGGCGGTGATTTCCAGTCGGTCGGCATGTTCCATGGTTTGCCGGTAGATCTGCTCGCCACCGATGATGAACAGCCGTTGCGCGGTCGACGCCAGTTTCAGGGCTTTTTCCAGTGAGTTGGCCAGTTCGGCGCCAGGCACCGGGTAATCCGCCTGGCGGCTGATGACGATGTTGCGCCGGCCGGGTAAGGGCCGAAAGCGAGGCGGCAGCGACTCCCAGGTCTTTCGTCCCATCAGCACCGCGTGGCCGGCGGTGAGCGTCTTGAAGTGCGCCATGTCCTCCGGAAGACGCCACAGCAATTGATTGTCCTTGCCGATGACGCCATTGGCGGCTACGGCGGCGATGAGAATGATTTCCGGCATGTTCAGATCCTGAATTGACGCAGGTGTTCGATCAGGCCACGGGTCGAAGGATCGAGCGTGCTGCAATCCGCGTCCGCTCGCACGCAGGGGGCCAGGCGGCCCGCCAGTTGTTTGCCGAGTTCAACGCCCCATTGGTCGAAGGCATTGAGATTCCACAAAATGCCCAGGCAGAAGACCTTGTGTTCGTACAGGGCGATCAACTGGCCGAGGGTGAATGGTGTCAATTCGGGCAGCAGTAAGGTGGTTGACGGTTGGTTGCCGGGGAAGGTGCGGTAAGGTACCAGCGCCGGCGGGATGCCGGCCGCCGCAGCTTCTTCAGCCGTCTGCCCAAAAGCCAGTGCCGACGATTGCGCCAGACAGTTGGCGAGCAGGCTGCTGTGATGGCCGGGGAGCGGAAAGTCAGACTGGCCGAGAGCAATAAAGTCGCTGGCCACCAGGTTGCTGCCTTGATGCAGCAACTGGAAAAAAGAGTGCTGGCCATTGGTGCCGGCCTCGCCCCACAAAATCGGGTTGGTCGGGTAGTCGACCGCAATCCCCTGGCGGTTGGTTCGTTTGCCATTGCTTTCCATTTCCAGTTGCTGCAGGTGGGCGGGGAGCAGACGCAGCGAGTGGCTGTACGGAAAGACGCCGTGGCTATGAGCCCCCAGGAAATTTGTATTCCACAGGGCGAGCAGGGCGAGCGTCAGCGGCAGGTTGTGTTCCGCCGGAGTGTTGAAGAAATGTTGATCGATGTCTCTGGCGCCGGCTAACAGTGCCGTGAAGTTGCCAAAACCGATGGCCAATGCAATCGGCAGGCCAATGGCCGACCAGAGCGAAAAACGGCCGCCGACCCAGTCGCGGAAGGAGAAGACATTGGCGGCTGGTATGCCGAAAGCGGCTGTCTCGGTCAGATTGCTGGAGGCGGCGACAAAATGCCGGGCCACCGCCTGCTCGTCGCCCAGTGTGGCCAGCAGCCAGGCACGGGCGGTGCGGGCATTGGTCAGGGTTTCCAGCGTGGTAAAGGTCTTGCTGGCGACGATGAACAGCGTCGATCGCGGATCGAGGCGGCTGAGCGTGGTGGCCAGGTCAGCGCTGTCGAGGTTGGAGACGAAGTGTACGCGGATGTCAGGCTGCTCGACGCTGGCCAGGGCGTGGACCACCATGCGTGGGCCGAGATCGGAGCCGCCGATGCCGATGTTGACGATGTCGGTGATTCGTTCGCCGGTGTGGCCGCGCCAGAGCCCGGTGTGAATCTGCTGACAGAAATTCGCCATGCGGCGCAGGATGTCTTGTACCTCAGCCGGCGCTGCATCGCCGGCACGCAAGGTGATATGCAAGACGGCGCGCTGCTCGGTATGGTTGATCGCTTCGCCAGTCTGCATCCGTTGGCACCAGCCCTGCCAGTCGGCTTGCACCGCCAGTTGATGCAGCAGTTGCAGAGTGTCCGGGGTCACCCGTTGCTTGGCGTAGTCCAGCAGAATCTTGCCGTGTGTTAGCGAGAGCTGGGTAAAGCGTTCTGGATCGGATGCAAACAGGTCGCGTAAATGGCGCGGGCGCATCTGTTGCGCGTGGTTTTCAAGTGCCTGCCAGGCAGGCGTCTGGGGCAGTGATAGCGTCATGGTTTAGACCGCAACCGGGGCGGCGATGTGGGGGTGCGGGTCATAGCCGTCGAGGCGGAAATCCTCGAAATGGAAGCCGAAGAGGTCGTTGACGGCCTGGTTGACCCATAGCCGGGGCAGTGGGCGAGGTGTCCGTGTCAGCTGCAGCCGCGCCTGGGTGAAATGATTGCTGTAAATGTGTGCATCGCCGAAGGTGTGAACGAATTCACCGGCCTGATAACCGCAGACCTGGGCCAGCATCACGGTCAACAAGGCGTATGAGGCAATATTGAACGGTACGCCAAGGAAAATATCCGCGCTGCGTTGGTAGAGCTGGCAGGAAAGCTTGCCGTCGGCAACGTAAAACTGGAACAGGCAGTGGCAGGGCGGCAGGGCCATCTGGTCAACGTCACCGGGGTTCCAGGCTGACACCAGGTGGCGCCGCGAATCGGGATTGTTTTTCAAGCCATGCACCAGTTGCGCCATTTGGTCGATCAGGCGGCCGTCTGTGGTTTCCCAGCGGCGCCACTGCTTGCCGTACACCGGCCCGAGATCGCCTTTATCGTCGGCCCATTCGTCCCAGATGCGGACACCGTTTTCTTTCAGGTAAGCGATGTTGGTATCGCCCTGAAGAAACCACAATAGTTCGTGAATGATCGACTTTAGGTGCAATTTTTTAGTGCTCACCATCGGGAAGCCGTCGCTCAGGTCAAAGCGCATTTGCCAGCCAAAAACCGAGCGGGTGCCGGTACCGGTGCGGTCGGATTTATCGTGGCCGTGGTCGAGCACGTGGCGCATGAGATCGAGATATTGCTGCATGGGTGTGCGGTATTCGGATGCGTAGAGAAAGGGAAACATTCTACAGGCATTATCGAAGCGGCGGGATAATGGGCTTGGTTATGACTTTGGTCTGATTGCGTACTGCCTGAAAGTTGTGCTCGAATGGCTCGAGTGGAGCGGTTTATTTAATTTTCGGAGCGAGTATGTGGCGAGTTTTGTCGGGCTTGGCTAGCCTGGGTTTGATGCGTTCGGCGCATCCTTTGGCTGATGTGGCCTCTTTGAAAAGATTTATTGATGGCTTGCCGGGTGACGATGATGGCAAGTCGCTGACGTTGATCACCGCCTGCCTGGAGTCTTGGGTGTTGGATGAGCAGCAGCCTTTGGATTGTGTCGTCGATGGCTTGCGCCGCCTTGACAGGGCGGCCGCATCGCGTGTGCTCGAACTGGCCCGCGAATACCAGCATGCTTTGCGGCCAGCCCGGCGCCAGGAAGCCTGCCTATGGACGCAGGTTCATGGTTATTGGGCGGCCATGGCGGCGACTTGCGAGCTTTTGTTGCATGGTTTGCGCCAGCAGCAGGCGGCGAATCCGGAGGCGCTGAGCTGGGTGTGCGGTCGGTTGATTGGTGCTTTGGCCCATCTCTTCAAATGGCAGCAGCTTCACTATGGCCCGATTGCCCCCGAGCTTTGGTTGCGAGCAGGTCAGGCGCTCATGCTGGCTGAACAGCACGATGTCGGTGAGGCGGCGGGCCGTGCAGACGAAGCCAGGCAGGAATATGCGCGACTGATGGCCTTGCAGGCTGCATCGCTGAATAGTTTGACGCCTGCTCAGATGGATACGGCAGAAATGTTGATTGACCATTTCGTGGACGGTTTCGCACTGTCGTCGCAGCCTGTGGCGGGGGCTGTTTATTGGATTGACCCCGCGGGTGCCATGCCTGCGCAGCGAGTGAGTCAGGCTGCAGAACTTCCGCTGGGGCGAGTGCGCTACATGTTGCCTGGTCAAGCGCACTCGGCAATGGCGGATTTGCTGACACAACTTGATGCCGGGCAGGCTGTCCCGCAGGAGCTCAAGCGGCGTGGTGCCTTGGCGCATACTATCCGAGCTGTTTTGCCTCATTTACTGGATCAGTTTTCGGCGCTGCCGTTGCCACGTGCGCATGTGCGGCGAGCGGTGCGGCAGCGGATGGCTGTCTTGCACGGATTGCCTGCTGCCTGGCAGGCTTTCGCCTGGCGAAAGGCGGGGATGGCAGGGGGACAAAGCGGTGAAAGCTGGGTCGTTGAGGATGCTAGTGCTGGCGGATTCCGGGCCAGTTTGATCTGGCATGGCGCGGACTGGCTAAAGATTGGGGCTTTGTTATCACTCTGCCCAGAAGGTGGTGACAACTGGTTACTGGGTTGCATTCGGCGCTGTCAGCGTGATCCTGATGGGTCTGCCTATATCGGTATCGAGGTGCTTGGGCGGCAGGTGCAGGCGGTCGACTTTCGTTTGCGGCCAGTTGTTGCTGGCAGTTATGCCCGGGCCGAAGTGGTACCTGGTTTGCTGATTCTCGATGCGCAGGACGACGACGCTTGTCGTGTGATTCTTCCGGCCGGTGCTTTCGCTCTGAAGGAGAGTCTTGGTTGCCTGTTGGGTGATGTGAACTATGTTCTTACACCGGTGTGCTTGCTTGAGCAGGGCGGAGGGTTTGCCTTGGCTTGTTACTCATCCCCTGAACTGCGCTCGCGATCAATGGGGGGAAGCTAATTTTGCCGAAAGGCGGCAGAACCCTGCCGGGTTGTTCGGCTGCTTGGTGTGGCACTTACCTGAGGAGGCATGAAATCTTGAAGGAGAGTATTCAATATAAAGGGGTGTGGATTTTGAACAATTGTTAAGTTGCGGTGAGTGATGTTTAATGGTTGGGAGCGTTTTCTTTCTGATGGATTGATTCTGATATGTGGCGAATTCTGACGGGCGTGGTGGGCTTTGATCAAAAGCATGCGGCCTACCCCTTGGCTGACGAAGGCGCTTTGCGGCAAATTGTTGCTAATTTGCCTGCTGACAATCCTTGTCGTGCATTGAAAGAACTTGCTGGTTGGTTAGAAGCCCTGACCATGCAGGAAGGTTTGTCAGTGGAGAGGATGGTGGCAGCCTTGCGCTGCCTGGATGGCGTTGCGGATGAGTACGTCGATGCAGTGACCCAGGTCTACCTGCACACGCTTCGGCCGGAGCGGCGGGAAGAGGTTAGGCAGTGGAAGTCGTGTCATGGTTACTGGTTGGCACTGGCGCATGCGTGTGAGTTTGTGCTGGTGGTCGCGCGTCAGCAGCCAGCGCAGTGCCAACGGCCCGCCCTGGCTTGGCTGTGTGCCCGTCTTATCGGTGCTTTGGCCAATTCATACAAATGGAAAAAGCTTCGCTACGGTCCTGTTTCCTCGGGTCTATGGCAGCGTGCAGGCCAGGCCTTGTTATTGGCGGAGGAACTGGGCGTGGCGGGTGTGCCGAGTGGTTTGCCGGGAGGCAATACCGCGAATCGTGAATACAGCCACCTGATGGTCTTGCATATCGCCTCTCTGACCAGTCTGTCGCCTGCTGAAATGCATCTTGCTGAAAAGGTGCTTATCCATTTTTTACCCTTGTTGGTTTTTTCCTCGCAAGCAGAGTCGGAGAGCACTTATTGGATCGATTTGACGTCGGCGACGCCGCCGCAGCGGATTGCGCAGCGCCCGGATGCGCCGGCGGCTAATTTACGGTTTTTGCGGTCAACAGTCACTTACGCGGCTATCTCAGACCTATTGGCAGCGCTTGAGCGTGGGGCGTTGGTGCCTGCTGAAATCAAATTTGATGAAAAGATTCCCGGCTATCAGTTGTTGCCTGTATTGCGCCACCTGGTCGAGCAACTTGCCCCCACGCCGCCTACACGAACCTGCGTTCGTCATCGGGTACGTCATCGGATGACGGTTGTGCATGGCTTGCCGCAAGCCTGGCAGGTCTTTGCTTGGCGTTCGACGGAGCGCTTGTCTGGTCAAGCCGGGGAAAGCTGGGTGGTGGAAAACGTAAGCCGCGGTGGCTTAGGGGCCCGCTTGGTTTGGCGTAGTGCTGATTGGTTGAAAATTGGCGTTTTGTTGTCGTTTCGCCCCGGCGGGGGGGAGAACTGGCTGCTGGGTTGTGTCCGGCGCTGCCAGCGGGAGCGAGATGGGCGGGCTCGGGTCGGTATCGAGGTGCTGGGTCGGCAGGTCCGTGCCATTGACTTTCGCCTAGGCTCGGCTGCGCCCGGCAGCCCGGCAGGGGCCGAGGTAGTGCCGGGGTTGCTGATTCTCGATGGCAATGTCGGCGATCATTGCCGGGTCGTGCTGCCGGCCGGGACGTATGACCAGAAGGCAAGTCTGGTGTGCCCGCTTGATGGTGCCTGTTATGTTCTGGTGCCCGATGTCTTGCTGGAGCAAGGCGGGGGATTTGCCCTGGCGCGCTATCGCTGCCCGGAACTGCTCACGCGGTCAACGGGCGCGCAGGGCTGATTTTGGTCGGAAGGCGGCAATCACCGTCTCCTTGGTTTCGATGTAGGGGCCGCCGATCAGGTCGATGCAGTACGGCACCGCTGCGAAAATACCCTGATGGCGCATGCTGCCGTCGCTATGGCGCAGACCTTCCAGCGTTTCGCGAATGGCTTTCGGTTGCCCCGGCAAATTGATGATCAGTGCTTGGCCGCGGATGACGGCAACTTGGCGCGACAGGATGGCGGTCGGTACGAAGTTAAGACTGATGCGGCGCATTTCTTCGCCAAAGCCGGGCATTTCCTTGTCGGCGATGGCTAGGGTGGCTTCCGGGGTGACATCGCGGCGGGCTGGGCCGGTGCCGCCGGTGGTCAGTACCAGATGGCAACCGCCACGGTCGACCAGATCCATGAGCGTGTTTTCAATGGTGCTTTGGTCATCAGCGATCAGGCGGCTGTCCGCTTCCCAGGGCGTCTTCAGTGCCTGGTTGAGCCAGTCGTGCAGTGCTGGTAATCCCTTGTCTTCATAAACGCCGCTGCTGGCGCGGTCACTGATTGAGACCAAGCCAATTTTCAGGCTGTCATTCGTGTTCATGGCGCGGGGCTCCCTGGTCGTCGAGTTCTTTGAGGAGCTGATAGATGGCGCGATAGTTCTTTGGTGGCTTGTTCCCTTCTCGCTCCTTGAGGGCATTGCGTCGTAATTGGCGCAGATGCTGCAGGTCGATGCCAGGCCAGGTGTCGCCAATTTCAGTCAGTACCGCTTCATCCTCCAGCAAGCGGGTGCGGAAACGTTCCAGGCGATGCAGGCGAGCCGTTTCAGCCGCCGATTCGCCGCGCAACAGAGCGAGCCCGGCTCGAATGGGCTCCTCCTCTACGCCGCGCATCAATTTGCCGATGTATTGCATCTGCCGTCGTCGAGCGCCATGGGCGGTGATTTTCTGGCAGTCGCGCACGGCGGTCAGCAGATTTTCTGGCAGATCAATGCGTTTGAGTTGGCCGACAGAAAGTTCAACCAGTTCGGCGCCCAGATCGCGCAATTCGTGCATGGCCTCCTTGCGCTTGGTTTTTGAGGGCGGTTGGTAGTCGTCTGGGAAGTCGTCGTCTTGCATGGCCTGTCCGGTACAGCGATGGGGGGCTGCTATGATAGCGACTTTTCCTGCCCGGACGCCGTATCCATGCCCGAGACTGCCGCTTTTTCCTATTCCTCCACCGCCTTGCAACAACTGGCGGATGACGTGCTCAAGCATGCCCGCGCCCGTGGCGCCTCTGCCTGCGAGGTTGATGTGTCGGAAGGCTTCGGTCAATCGGTCAGTGTGCGTTGCGATGAGGTTGAAACAATCGAGTTCAATCGTGACAAGGGGATTGGGGTCACGATTTACGCTGGCCAGCGCAAGGGCTACGCCAGTACATCCGATTTTTCACCGCAGGCGCTGCGCGAAACGGTTGATGCCGCTTTGAATATTGCCCGCTTTACGGCCGAGGACGATTGTGCCGGCTTGGCAGATGCGATGCTGATGGCTAGGGCCTGTCCCGATCTTGATTTGTATCATCCTTGGTCGTTGACCGTGGAAGAAGCGATCGAAACAGCACGGCGCTGCGAACAGGCGGCTTTCGACGTTAGCCCATTGATCGATAATTCGGAAGGGGCGACGGTATCGACACAGCAGGCTCATTTTATCTCAGCCAATAGTCATGGCTTCATGGGCGGCTACCCGACTTCGCGCCACTACATCGCTTGTTCGATGATCGCTGGCGAGCAGGAGGCGATGCAGCGCGATGACTGGTACACCACGCATCGCAATGCGGCGGGACTGGATGCTGCGGAGCAAGTTGGACGGATTGCCGCCGAGCGCGCTGTGGCTCGCCTCGGGGGGCGTAAGGTCAAGACGGGGGAATTTCCTGTGTTGTTCGAGGCGCCGCTTGCCGCCGGTTTGTTGGGCAGCTTGGTTCATGCTGCCAGTGGTGGGGCCTTATATCGCAAGGCCAGCTTTCTGTTGAACCAACTGGGACAGCGCATCATGCCGGCATTTGTTCAAATTGCAGAACGCCCCTTGATTCCTTGTGCGCTCGGTAGCGCCTCATTCGATAGCGATGGTGTTGCCACCCGTGATAGCGACGTCGTTCGCGATGGCGTGCTTGAGCGCTATTTCCTATCTGCCTATACGGCGCGCAAGTTGGGTATGCAAACGACGGCCAACGCCGGCGGCAGTCATAACCTGATTATCGAGTCGGGGACGCTCGACTTCAACGGGCTGTTGGCCCAAATGGACCGTGGGCTGCTGGTGACCGAGTTGCTGGGGCACGGTATCAATTACGTCACTGGCGATTATTCGCGGGGGGCGGCTGGCTATTGGGTGGAGAATGGGAAAATTGCCTATCCCGTGGAGGAGATCACCATCGCAGGTAATTTGCGCGACATGCTTGCTGGCATTGTTGCAATTGGCCGCGATGTCCAGGTTCGAGGCTCGAAGCAGAGCGGTTCGATTCTGCTCGATCGGATGACGGTGGCGGGTAACTGAGCGCACTAAGGGTTTTCCACCACTCGCAAAAATGAAAAGGTTGGTGAAAAATAAGAACAGCCAACCGGCTTGACGTTCCCAAATACTATTGGAGGAGACCCTATGCAACGTCGTGATTTTCTAGCCAAGGCAACGGTCGGAGCCGCTGCTGCCGCTACCCTTGCTGCTTGTGGCAAGAGCGAAGCACCTGCCGCCCCGTCCGCAGCCCCCGCTGCGCCTGCTGCCCCTGCCGTACATGGCGCGCTACCGGAAGTGAAATGGCGTTTGACGTCGAGCTTCCCGAAAAGCCTGGATACCATCTACGGTGGCGCGGAAGTTTTGGCCAATCGTCTGCGTGCCATGACGGGCGGAAAATTTGATATTCGCGTGTTTCCCGGCGGCGAAATCGTTCCCGGCCTGCAAGCATTGGATGCTGTGCAACAAGGGACAGTAGAGGTCTGCCACACCTGCTCCTACTACTATGTCGGGAAGGACAAAACCTTCGGCTTTGGTACTTCGGTGCCGTTTGGCATGAATGCCCGCCAGATGAATGCTTGGCTTTATTACGGCGGTGGTCAGGAGTTGCTCGACGAGTTCTATGGAGGCTACAACGTCCGGTCCTTTGCAGGTGGTAATACTGGCGTGCAAATGGGTGGCTGGTGGCGCAAGACAGTTGAGACGCTCGATGATCTCAAAGGTATCAAGATGCGTATCGCTGGCCTCGGTGGCGCGGTTTTTTCAGAACTGGGTGTGGTGCCGCAGCAGATTGCTGGTGGCGATATCTACCCTGCGCTGGAAAAAGGCACCATTGATGCAGCCGAATGGGTCGGGCCTTACGATGACGAAAAACTTGGCTTTTACAAAGTGGCCAAGAATTATTACTACCCCGGTTGGTGGGAGCCGGGCCCGGTCATCCATTTCTTCGTTAATAAGGCGGAATGGGACAAGTTGCCGAAGGAATACCAGGAAGCCTTCCAGGCTGCTGCGTATGAGTCGAACGTGACAATGATGGCCAAGTACGATCATCAAAATCCAATTGCACTTTCCAAGCTGTTGCAAAGCGGGGTCAAATTGCAGAAGTTCTCTGATCCGATTCTGGCCGCGGCGTACAAATCAGCGCAGCAGCTTTATGCAGATGAGTCGGCCAAGAACCCTGCTTTCAAGAAGGTTTATACTGCCTACGACAAATATCGTCGAACACAGAATGCTTGGTTTAGTGTTGCTGAAAACAGGATGGATACTTTCCTGCAATCACAAAGCTGATACATCTGTTGCTGGTCATCGGACAAAAAACCGCTCGCATCGTCGAGCGGTTTTTTATTTGGTGCGCCCAGCATGGGCGCACTCCTGCGGGTGCAAGTCTTGCGGTAAGTTGAGGTAGGTCGGAATCCATAGAGTCCGCTGGTTTAAGCGGCTAGTTGTTCAGCATGATATTTCTGACTGAAAGCCGCTGGTGAAAGATACCCCAAACGGGCCTGCTTTCGAATGCGATTGTAGAAGACCTCGATGTATTCAGTGATCTCTCGTTTCGCCTGTTCACGGTTGATGAAACGTCGATGATGGACCAGCTCAGTTTTCAAGGAACCCCAGCAACTTTCCATTGGGGCGTTGTCCCAGCAGTTGCCCTTGCGACTCATTGAGGCTTGCATGCCGAATTGGCGGAGTATTTTCTGATAGCTGTGCGCGCAATACTGGCTACCGCGATCCGAATGGTGAATTAGCCCTTTCGCCGGTCGCTTTGCTGCCACAGCTCGAAAGAGTGCTTGCGTGACCAGGGCGCAGGTCATGTGATCGGCCATGGCGTAGCCAACCAACTCCCCACTAAAGACGTCTTTAACGCCTGCCAGGTAAAGCCAGCCTTCGTCAGTGGCAATATAGGTTATGTCCGTTACCCAAACTTTATTCGGCGCGGTCGCCGCAAATTCGCGATTGAGCACATTCGCCGCTACCGGCAAGGTGTGCGCCGAGTCCGTGGTGGCGATGAATTTACGCTTTTGCTTGCAGCGTAAGCCGAGCTGTCGGCGAATTCGCTTGATGCGATGTACGCCGACTTGAATGCCGTTATCCGCAAGCTCGGCTTGCATCCGCTCCGGTCCGTAGGTTTGACGCGACCGTTCATGTGCTGCTTTGATTTCCGTTTCAAGGCGAGCATTGGTACGTGCGCGTTGCGAGGGCGGCCGCTTGTGCCACGCGTAATAACCGCTTTCCGAAACCGCCAGTGCGCGACAAATCGCAGCAACAGGATGGGCGTGTCGCAAGCTATCTATATGACCATATTTCACCGCGACTCCTTCGCGAAATAGGCCGCAAACTTTTTTAGCAGGTCACGTTCCTGTTTTGTTTCTGCCAACTCCCGCCGCAAGCGGGCAAGTTCCATTTCTTGCTCGCTGGGTATCCGTTGCGCCTTACCGACATCAGCCAATTTGCCTTCTCGATCTGCGCTAACCCATTTATGCAAGCTGCTCTTCGGTATCGATAGGGGTAAATCGGGTGAGTCGCATGTCGCCGACTGGTGTTCGGCTTGCGGTACAGCGCCTCAATCCCCATTTGCCGCATCAGCCGGCGAACGCGCTTGCGTCCGACCGGCTGCCCCTCGTTGCGGAGCAGATCGCGCAGCATCCGGCTTCCAGCAAACGGGTATTCCAGATGCAGCTCGTCGATTCGACGCATCAGCGCCAGATCCTCTACCGAGGTCGGTTTCGGCGTGTAGTACGCGGTCGACCGCGCCAGTTCGAGAATTTCGCATTGCCGGACCACCGACAGTTTGTGGATGCGGTCGATCATCTTTTTGCGCTCAGCAGGCCCGCCTTGTTGAGCGCCTTTTCTAAAAAATCGTTCTCCAGCGTCAGTTGCCCGATCTTGGCCTGCATGGTCTGGGTGTCCGGACCGGACTCCTTCGCCGGCGACTCGCCGAAGACCACGGCCGATCGTTCCAGCAGTTGCATCTTCCAGTCCGTGATCTGGGTCGGATGAACATCGAACTGTTGCGCCAGTTCGGCGTAAGCACCCGGCGAACCCATCTATAAATTGATGCGTTAGACCGCGAAGATCGTGCCCTGTTAAAAACGATGGTGGACACTTTCGATGGAAATCCAGAAGCCAGGTCGGCGCCGGCGGCATCACCCGGAGGAATTCAAGCAAGCGGTGATTGAGGCATGTTGCGAGTCGGGTGCATCGGTTGCCGGCATTGCGCTGGCCAACGGCGTCAACGCGAACCAGGTCCGGCGGTGGCTGCGTGAGCGCGGTATTGAACCGCCGACGCGGCGTGTGCCGATGCCCGTCATTGAATCCGCACCGGGGAGGGCCCCCGAGTTTGTACAACTGCCCCTTGCCCCGGAACCGGAATCACCGGACATCCGGATCGAAATCAGGCGAGGCCACACCGCGATCAAGGTCGACTGGCCGGTGCAGGCCTCTGGCGATTGTGCTGCCTGGTTGCGCGACTGGCTGCGATGATCCGGGTCGATGCCCTGTGGCTGTCGACCCGGCCACTCGATATGCGGGCCGGAACGGAAACGATCCTGTCGCAGGTCGTCAGGATCTTTGGCGAAGCGAAGCCGCACCATGCCTATCTCTTTGCCAACCAACGCGGCAACCGTCTGAAGGTGCTGGTGCATGACGGTTACGGGATCTGGCTGGCAAATCGTCGCTTGAACCAAGGGCGGTTTCAACTTCGAGCGGGAGAAGGCAGCATCACGCTCACCCGCAGCCAATTCGATGCGCTGATTCTCGGTTTACCCTGGGAGCGACTGGCCGATGGCGGTGTGATCCGGGTTTTATTCAAGGACATCCTGTCTCGCTTGCCGACTCAGCCGAACAGCAGGATCGGCGAATTGCTGCCGCATCGTTGGCAGCCTGAAATTTCGGCCTGAGTCAGAAATCAACCCGGGTTCGCCGGGTGCTTACTTCCAGTCCGTAATTTTGAGGGTTAAGTATTGGAAGTATGTAGACGACGATACCCCCATTACGTTGGTTAGTAATGGGGGTATCTGAATGGGAGCCTGGC
>Ga0209066_10000247_pt1 | contig 81690 bp, 60 predicted proteins | sample All_14_2_FD_187198 | JGI IMG/M metagenome (GOLD analysis project Ga0209066, IMG submission 187198) | Freshwater microbial communities in response to fracking from Pennsylvania, USA - Allegheny Zone_MetaG_DW_15 (SPAdes) (version 2) ...
AGCTGTTCTTTCAATTCTAAGGCTTTGTTTTAAAAACATTTTCTTTCCGGAAATAATCCAACTATTGAATTCTTTTAGCCTATCGGAATTGCAGAAAAGAGCGCTTGTGTCAATAGCTCAAGATTTCGTGGAAAGCAGGCCAACCAATGTCGAACTCAATAATTAACCTTTAGCTGAACAATAGAAAGTAACTGATCAAATATTTATTTCTCCCAAACTTCACTTTGCTGCTGCCTATGTAAAACCGATACACAGCATGTTGACAGAAAATGAAAGGCTGGAAGGTCACAAAATCCCCCACATTCAGGAACATTTTTTTACATTTGCTGCCTGTAAACAGAACCATTTATGTCGGAATCGATAGACCATATAGTAAATGATATGACTGCCAGCATGAAGCGGGCAGTGCAGCATCTGGAATCGGAACTCACGAAAATACGTGCAGGCAAGGCTACACCACAGGTGGTAGACGGTGTATATGTAGAATACTACGGCAACCCTACGCCGCTGAATCAGGTGGCGAATGTGACTACGCCTGATGCCCGTACCATATCTATACAGCCATGGGAGCGTAATATGCTGGGGCCTATAGAGAAGGCTATCATTGCATCGAACATAGGTCTGAACCCACAGAATGATGGTAACTTCATTCGCCTGTTTCTGCCACCGCTTACCGAGGAGCGCCGTAAGGAGCTGGTGAAGCGTGCCTATGGCGAGGGCGAAAATGGTAAAATAGCTGTGCGCAATCTGCGCCGCGACAGTATAGAGCAGGTGCGTAAACTACAGAAAGACGGCCTGAGCGAAGATGCGGCCAAGGATGCAGAAACCCACATACAGGGCATTACCGACAAGTATATAGCTATAGTGGAGCAGCACTGCAAGGACAAGGAAAAAGATATCATGACTGTGTAAGTACACACTGTTATACAACTATGTCTGATAACTCATGTACCGTGCAGGTGTATGAGTTATCATTTTTTAAAGCCAACCGGTAAGGCGCATGAATGATTTACAGGAACGAATATGCCTGCTTTTTTCTATCCCTACATATGCGGTACTGATACCGCTGGAGATAGTGCTGAGCAATTTTAGCCGGCTACGGTTCTACACCTGGAAGGAGACGGCGGTAAATGTGTATCTGAACCTGCTGAATGCAGGTATAGACCTGCTGCTGCGCCTGGTGGTGGGGCTTACTTTCCTTACATGGTTTTACCAGTATCATGTAGCCATATCATGGCACCCTGTGGTGTACTGGGGGGCGCTGCTGGTGGGTGAGGATGTACTCTTCTGGCTGGAGCATTTTGCAGACCATCATGTGCGACTCTTCTGGGCGGTGCATGTAACGCACCATTCATCGCCGGAGTATAATCTGTCTACCGGGTTCCGGTCATCGGTATTTATGCCGGTGTACAAGTATCTGTACTTCATACCGCTGGTGCTGCTGGGCTTTAAGCCGGGCGATGTGCTGTTTATGTTCTCCATAACACAGCTATACGGCATACTGGTGCATACACAGTACTTTAAGAAGTTTCCCCGCTGGGTGGAGTATATATTCGTGACGCCCTCGCACCACAGGGTGCATCATGCCAGCAACATCCCCTATCTGGATAAGAATATGGGGATGGTGTTCATAATATGGGACCGGCTGTTTGGCACCTTTGCCGAGGAGATGCCGGACGAAAAGCCGCACTATGGCATTACCAAACCTATAGAAAAACCCTACCATCCGGTGCATATAGTTATGCATGAGTGGCAGGCACTGGCACAGGATATACGCCGCCCTATGCGTATGGCAGACAGGGTGCGCTATCTGCTGAAGCCGCCGGGCTGGAGCCATGACGGCAGCACCAAAACATCGAAAGAGCTACAGCGGGAAATAGCCTCTCCCCGGCCCTCTCCCGGGGAGAGGGTGTGATGGGCCTCTCCCCGGCCCTCTCCCGGGGGAGAGGGAGGTGTGGTGGCGATGGTGTGGTGGAGATGGTGTTGTCCGATATTTTTTTGGTAAATTGAAGTGTCAGTTCGTTTTTTTGACATAAGTCAAAAATGCTGCCGGGGGCTGGTGGTAGTATTGCACTACAAAACCAAAAAAAGTAATGAAAACACGCAATCTGCCACTGCTGCAGTGGCTCCCCCGGATTCTCTCTGTTGCTGCAATCCTGTTTATAGGCAGCTTTTCACTGGACGCACTACAGGAGGGTGCAGGTACCGGCACACAAGCACTGAACCTACTGATGCATTCCCTGCCGGCACTGGTACTGGCGGCTATACTGGCTATAGCATGGCGATGGGAAAAGGCAGGCGGTATAGCCTTTCTGACGCTGGCGCTGGCGCTGGCACCGTTTGTGTATCTGCTGAACCACATCCGCAATCATTTTACCGTACTACAGAGTCTGAATGTGGTGCTCATCATTAACGGGCCGCTGCTACTGGTGGGAGCGCTGTTTCTGCTGAGCCACAGAATGCGTACTGCGGCAGGGCTACGGTAAGGGAACATGGGAAGGAAAATCTTAACGTATCGGCAACCGGAACAAATAGATGCCTTGGGCTGCAATTCGTACCTTTGCGAACGTCGGAGTAAAAACGGGCCGCAAGGCCCACTCTTCCCATCAGACCAAACAAAAACACAACTGCATGCTGCACAAGACCAAGATAATAGCTACCGTAGGCCCAGCCTGCAACACCCATGAAAAACTGCTGGGACTGGTAAATGCCGGAGTCAATGTATTCCGCCTCAACTTCTCGCACGGGACACATGAGCAGCATGCCGATGTGATAAAGCATATAAGGGCTATCAATGACACCTACCCGTTTAACATAGCTATACTGGCCGATCTGCAGGGCCCAAAACTGCGTGTAGGCGCTGTGGAAAATAATGCGGTAATGCTGGAGAAGGGCCACCGTTTTTTCTTTACCAATGAGAAGTGTATAGGCAATGCAGAGCAGATGTATCTCTCCTACCCCAACTTTCATAATGATGTGAAGCTGGAAGAAAAGATACTGCTGGATGATGGCAAGATAGAGGTGGTGGTAAAAGAGATAGATCACGAAAGTGCGCGGGTGCTGGTAGAGGTATCTACACCGGGCATTCTGTCATCGAACAAAGGTGTAAACCTGCCCGATACAAAGATATCACTGCCATCGCTTTCTGATAAAGACCTGAAAGACCTGGAATTTATCATCAGTCAGAAGATAGACTGGGTGGCACTATCATTTGTGCGCAAGCCTGAAGATGTACTACAACTGCGCCAGATAATAAAAGAGCGTAAAGCCTGTGCCAAAATCATATCGAAAATAGAGAAGCCTGAAGCGCTGAAACAACTGCGTGAGATAATACTGGCATCGGATGCGGTGATGGTGGCCCGTGGCGACCTGGGTGTGGAGCTGCCACTGGAGCAGATACCCATGATACAGAAAAACATAGTGCGTAAGTGTATACACAGGGCCAAGCCGGTAATTATAGCTACCCAGATGATGGAGAGCATGATAGACAGGCCGCGCCCCAACAGAAGTGAGATAACAGACGTAGCCAATGCCGTACTGGAAGGCGCCGATGCGGTGATGCTGAGCGGAGAGACGGCGATGGGCCAATACCCGATAGAGGTAGTACGCACTATGGTGAGCATCATAAATGAGGTAGAAAAAGAAGAAATAGTCTATAACAAAAACCTGACTCCGCAGCCACACTCGCCCTCATTCCTGAGCGATGCACTGTGCTATAATGCGTGCCAGATAGCAGAAGATATAAAGGCTGATGCGCTGATAGGTATGACACAGTCGGGCTATACGGGCTTTATGCTATCGAGCTATCGCCCCAAGTCTCCACTGTATGTATTCACCAAAACGGAAACACTCATTAATCAGCTGAGTCTTAGCTGGGGCGTACAGGCATTCTACTACGACAAGGAAGAGAATATGGATGAAACAGTAGCAGACCTCCATAGAATACTGAAGGAGAAAGGCCTGCTGAAAGCCGGTGATGTAGTGGTGAATACGGGCAGTACGCCGGTGCAGGAGCACCTGCCTACCAATATGCTGAAGATAACACAGGTACCACAGTAAACAGCTATTATATACTAAACCAACATGAAGGCATCTCCACCGGGATGCCTTCATGTTTTATCGTGGACCAAGCTCTATGACCTCGCACTGCTGCATATCGGCACCATCTATTACAAAGCGTATAAGGGTGCGGACTTTGTGCCAGCCATGCCGGCCGGCTGCACCGGGATTCATGTGCAGGCAGTTGTACTTCTTATCAAAAATAACCTTGAGAATGTGAGAATGCCCGCTGATGAACAGCCTGGGCGTACGGACAGCAAACTCTTCCTTTGTGGCTTTGGTGTAACGGTCGGGGTAGCCGCCTATATGTATCATTAAGGTTTCTACCCCCTCACAGGTAAAGCGTAGCCGCTCGGGGTACTGCATACGAATGTCTGTACCGTCTATATTGCCATACACACCACGCAGGGGGCGAAAGGCAGCCAGGCGATCTATGACCTCCTGTGAGCCAAAGTCGCCGGCATGCCATATCTCATCACATTTATCAAAGTGATGAAAAACAGCATCGTCCAGAAAACCATGAGTATCGGAAATGAGGCCTATGCGGGTCATGCTACAGTTTTGCTTTTGCCCATAACGCGCTTACGGTGCTGTGCGCCCCAGTTGTGCAGTGAGTCTATGACATCTTTCAGCGTGGCAGCATAGGGCGTAAGCTCATATACCACAGATACGGGTGTGGAATCGTAAACTGTACGCTTTACCAGTTGATGCAACTCCAGCTCGCGCAGTTCTTTGGATAGCATTTTGGGGGTGATGCCTATCTGCCGGTGGAGCTCTTTAAAGCGGTAATTGCCAAATGTGAGCGCAATGATAATAGGCAGCTTCCATTTGCCACTGAGTACATCCAGCGCATCGCGCACGGGCAGCAGGGCTCCTGAACATTCTTTAGGGTCATGTATTTTTTCCGATGGACACATATCTCTCTTTGTTTTTGTGGCTGTATCACAGCCCGGTTAACAGCACACTATACAATAGTGAACCAGTATACATTATATACCAAAGATACGAAACCTGCAGGAACCTATGATGATGGCCAATGTGTGCGTGATGCTGCTTACTTTTATACACAGTATGAGCGCAGTATATTACGACATACATACACATAACAGGATGCATGAGCCGGGTGTAGTGCAGGTATATAATATGCACCAGCCACTGACAGCCACAGCAGATAATGGCCTGCTGAGTGCTGGGCTGCACCCGTGGTATATAACCGATGTAGCAACCGAGATGGCTATGCTGGAGCAGCTAGCTGCCAGTGATAACGTAATAGCAATAGGTGAATGCGGACTGGACAAAGTATGCGCTACTGACATGGCAATACAGATGGATGCCTTCGGCAGACAAATAGCACTGGCGGAACGCCTGCGCAAACCACTCATTATTCACTGTGTGCGGGCGTATGAAGAAGTAACAGCCATGCTTACGAAACGGCGGGTATCGGTGCCGGTAGTGTTTCACGGATATAACAAAAAAAGAGAACTTGCGGAGCAGCTCACTGCAAGGGGATGGTATCTGTCGTTTGGCAGTGCGCTGCTGAAAAGCAGTAGCGCAGGGGATGCGCTTGCAGCTATTCCTGCCGACAGGTTTCTGCTGGAAACAGATAATAGTAGCATCTCTGTAAGGGAGATATATTCAAAGGCTGCCGGGATAAGAAAAGAAAGGGAAGATGAACTTATTTTGCAGCTGAAAAGCAACTTCAAAAACGTATTCGGAAGATGATGACAGATACAGCGTGGCTATCACGTACCGAGCTACTGGTAGGCAAAGAAAAGCTGAGCAGGCTGATGAATGCTCATGTACTGGTAGTAGGCATGGGTGGCGTAGGCTCATTTGCAGCAGAATTCATATGCCGCTCGGGCGTAGGGGAAATGACCATAATAGATGGCGATGTGGTGGACCCCAGCAATCGTAACAGGCAGCTGCCCGCACTGGCTACCACCCACGGCATGAGCAAGGCCGAGCTGATGGGAGAAAGACTACGCCAGATAAACCCCGAGCTGAAACTGAATGTAATAAGAGAATTTGTAAGGCCGGAAAGAGTGGACGACATGCTGGCAGGAAACCCGGATTATGTGGTGGATGCGATAGACAGTATTACACCCAAGCTCACTTTTATAAAAGCTGCCTACCGGAAAAAGCTGAGGCTGGTAAGCTCTATGGGTGCCGGCGCCAAGCTGGACCCTACCCGCCTGCAGGTTACAGATATAGCCAAGACATACAATTGCCCGTTTGCACAACAGATACGCAAGCAGCTGAGAGGCGAAGGCATAAAGCGCGGCATCAAAGTAGTGTTCTCTCCGGAGGAACCCATAAAAGAATCGCTGATGCTTACAGATGGGTCGAACTTCAAGAAGTCGGCATATGGTACGATATCTTATCTGCCGGCCACCTTTGGGGCCGTACTATCATCGGTAGTAATCAGAGACCTGATGGAAGGCGTGGCTGAGACTGAAGCAACGGATGTACTACCGTAGCAATATGGCATGAAAAAGGGGCGGTGTTACCGCCCCACAAAAATATCTTAGCTGTGCTGTACTAGTATTCCAGTGTGAGCTGATATACGTGTACATCCACATTGAGCTGTGCATCATCATCACAGGCGCCGGAGCCGTAGTTAAGTACACGGTTGCCGGTAAAGCCAGTAACATTTACAACGCCAGACTGTGCATAATTGCATGAAGTAGCAAACTGAAGCGGTGTGGCTATGTTAAAATTGAACACATGACCATTAGGCCTTGTAAGTGTAGCCATACCTGACACTGAGAAGTAGTCATCGCTGCGGTCATTGGTGCTGCTACCGCCCACCCACCTGCGCAGGAGGTTACCAGACCATACGATGTATTTGCTCTGCAGCGGATCAGGATTCATATCCAGTGAATCATTCACCTGTACTTTATAATACCAGTTGCCGGTAACGGTAGTATCTACACGGGTGGTTTTAACCCAGCCAGAAAGGCGGTTGCCGTCCAGATAGTAGTCGTTATAGGTAATGGTATGCACCTGATTGGTATCCAGATAGCGGCCATTGTACTGTACAATGATAGAACCGCGACGGTTATGACCATCTGCACAAGGGCAGTCGGCCTCGCCAAAGCGGATAATAAGTGTGTGCGGATTGTTGATAGTATCGGTAGCTACCGTAACACAAGTGCTGGTAGCCTGGCGTATATACTCGGCATTGTACAGGGTACCTGCCTGGTCGGCCAGAGATATAACATCATTATTAGCGAACTCAATTCTGGAAGCGTCAGAAGCATAGCCTATACGGTCATCTTCATTGTCCAGATAGTTATCGTCCTTGCTGGGATTCTTACTACAGGCTGAAAAAAACAAGGCTGAGAAAGCAAACAAGGATAAGTACTTACTGAATTTTAAGTTGCAATGCATAGGTCAATATTTTGTGTTAACGCCCTTTGATCCAGAATCCGGTTAGTTAAATTTGATGCTAATATACAAGTTAGTAGTAAATTCTGCACAAAAACCGTGGAATAATCAACTATTTTTGCGACGGCTCTTGCTAAGAATCACATTCTTACAGATAACGACATATATAAAATTCAGCATAACAGTAGGGTAAAACGCAACGTTAATTAACCCGTATGGCTGTTGCAGCAATTTTCTTTGTCGTATATTTCGAATTAAAATACTCAAATAATGAAGGGGTTAATTGCATTGTTTTTATTATATATTCCTTTTTCCGCAACCTTTGCTCAGGAGCAGGATGATAGCCTGTTTGTAGTAAAGAAAGATGGCAACTGGGAAATAAAATACACTGTAAAAGCCGGGGAAACACAACGTATGCTGGCAAAACGGTTTTATATAACCGAAGGCCAGCTGGAGCGTGCCAATGATGAGAGTACCATGCAAAAGCTGAATGAAGGCACTACCTTATACATACCGGTAACAAAAGAGAACTTTTACGTAATAAAACCGCCCAAGCTGAGCAGCAGGAACATTGTAGAAATGTACTACCATGTGGGACCCAAAGATGAAATATCAATACTGGCTAACTACTCAGGTGTAACCAAGAACGAGATGAGGGAATGGAATGCACTGAAAGGCAATACACTTGTTCCCGGAATGCCCCTGTTCATAGGATGGATAAAAATGGTGGTCAAAGACTCTACCGACCCTGTGGCTATGGCTGTATACCCTGTAGCATCTCATCCGTTTATAGTAGACACTTCCGGCAGTGAGCCAGTTCCCGGTGGTTTGGATACCATCTATAACCGACAAACAAACAGCGGACTGAATGTGCTGACTGAAAAAGGTACGGCAGTATTTTTTGACAAGCCCGGCAGAAGCACCATGTACTATGCCTTCCATAACGAAGCGGCACGGGGCAGTATACTAAAAGTATTTAATCCCGGCAGCGGCAAGACTACTTATGTAAAAGTGCTGGGTCCCCTGCCTGATACCCGCCTGTATGCAAACTGCATAGTGGGCATCAGCAGCAGCGCCAAAGAGGCACTGGGTGTGGTAAATGATGCCAAAGTATGGTGTGAACTATCATATGCGGCAGACTAAATTTATATCCCATCTACATCCTGTGACAAACAACTGAGTAGGCAATGAAAGTACTGATAGTCAGGTTTTCCTCTATAGGCGACATTGTACTTACCACCCCTGTGATACGATGTCTGAAAAAGCAGGTGCGTGCGGTAGAGATACACTATCTCACCAAGGCTGCTTACAGCCCACTGCTGGTACACAACCCCTATATAGACAGGCTCTGGTACCTTAATCATGAACTGGACGAAGTACTGGACGGCCTGAAGAAAGAAAAGTTTGACTATGTGATAGACCTGCATAACAACCTGAGGACCATGCGGGTAAAAAAGGCGCTGAAAGTAAAAAACACGTTCTCATTTCCGAAGCTGAATGTGCAGAAATGGCTGCTGACCAACCTGAAGCTGAACCTGATGCCCGACAAGAGCATTGTGGAGCGCTACATGACCACAGTAGCATCACTGAATGTAAAAAATGACGGCAAAGGACTGGATTACTTCCTTTCGCCCGACCATCGCCTTACCAATACCGACATACCAATGAGCCATTGGGGTGGCTATGTAGGCTGTGTGATAGGCGGCTCTATGAACACCAAAAAGTTGCCGGTGCATAAGTGGCAGGAGTTCTGCGCCAAAAGCCCCTACCCCGTTATGCTGCTGGGCGGCCCCGAAGACAAGCATGAGGGTAATGAAATAGCAGAAGCAGACCCGATAAAAATATACAACTCCTGCGGTAAGTTTAACATTGCAGAGTCGGCAGAGCTGGTGAAGATGGCAAGAGTAGTAGTGAGTAATGATACCGGCCTGATGCATATCGCTGCGGCATTCAAAAAGCCGGTTATATCGCTTTGGGGTAATACAACGCCTGAAATGGGCATGTTCCCATATTACGGATATAACAATCTGAAAGAAATAAAAGCGCCGGAACTCAGTATAATAGAAAACCGGGATCTGGGATGTCGTCCATGCTCTAAAATAGGATATGACAAGTGCCCCAAAGGCCATTTCAGGTGTATGAATGAGCTGGATATGGATATTGCAGTAAAAAAAGTGACTGAAATATGGGGCTCCATGAAAAATAAGGTGGCTCACTAGCAGCACAACCAAAAATTAATTGTTTATTAACGACAGGGCACTGAAAAATAAAGCTGTCTCCTTGTTGTGCATTAGTTACTAAATTAGCGCACTGATAGAAAACAGGTTGTATTGAAGATACTCTTTCTGGCAAATCGTGTTCCATACCCTCCATACAGGGGAGACAAGTTGAAAATATACAACCTTGCCAGAAGGTTGTGTAAACAACATGAGCTGCATCTGCTCACGTTTGCACAGACAGAGGAAGACCTGACCTATACCGACGAACTCAAAAAGATATTTACCGAAGTAAATATTGTATATCTGCCCAAGTGGCGCTCTGCACTGAACTGCATACCCGCTATATGGTCTGATACGCCACTACAGGTACAGTACTTTCACTCCCCTGCCCTGAAAGCGAAACTGGATGAACTGCTGAAAGCTCATAAATATGATGCAGTGCATGTGCAGCACCTGAGAATGTCGCCCTACCTGGCAGGAAGAAAAGATATACCCCGCATACTGGACCTGCCCGACGCATTCTCTCTGTACTGGGAAAGAAGAAAGAGCGTAAAAAGGAGCCCACTGGTAACCCTGTTTGAAAATGTGGAGCAAAGGCGTGTGCTGAAATATGAGCAGATACTGAAAGAATATAATCTGTCGCTGGTATGCTCGCCGGAAGATCTGGACTATCTGGAAAATCACCACCATAGCGGCAACCTGAAACTGCTGCCCAATGGTGTGGACCTGGATACATTTGCTCCCAGACAGCATGACTACTCCCACAACAGAACGCTACTGTTTACCGGTAATATGGATTATGAGCCTAATGTGGATGCTGTAATATATTTTACCCAGTCTGTATTTCCACTGATACTGAAACAGCATCCGGACACACGACTGATAATAGCGGGGCAGCGGCCGGTACCCAAAGTGCTGGAGCTGGCATCGGACAGGATAGAAGTAACAGGATTTGTAAAAGACCTGGCAGCCACTTACAATGAAGCATCGGTAGTGATAGCTCCGCTACGCTTCGGGGCTGGTACGCAGAACAAGGTACTGGAGGCAATGGCAATGGGGATACCCGTAGTATGCTCCCACATAGGCTTTGCCGGGCTGGGTATAAATGATGGCGAGGGAGCACTCATGCGCCGCGAAGCGGTTCCGTTTGCCGAGGCTGTGAACAGCCTGCTGTCATCTGCCGAACTGAGAACACAGGTAGGCAATGCCGGAGCCGAAATAGTGCGTACACGCTTTGACTGGGATATTATAGCCCAGACACTCAACAGATACTTTGAGGAAGTGGCAAAAAAAACTACTGCAGGAAAGCAGTAGTTTCATTGTCTTTTATAACCAGGCAATAGTAGTGCTACTAGTGTGCTACTACCACTTTACCGGTATGCATAACTCCAGCTGCTGATACCAGGGTAACGAAATAAGTACCATCGGCCAGATGTCCCAGCTCCAGCGGCATAATGCTACCACCTTTACCTGCTCCCGTATAAGCTACTTTACCTGCCACATCAACAATGCGTATAGCCACACTGCCAGAAAGCTGCGACAAGTCCAGTGAAACATAACCGGAAGTAAATGATGGGTAAATACCAGCTACAGCGCCTGAATGAAACTGACTTACTGATGCTGTAGCCTGGAGCCTACGCACTACATTATTATTATAATCCATTATATACACACGATTCCAGCCATCTACATATACTGAGCGGGGCGATGAAAGGCGTGCATTGGCAGCCAGATCTCCATCACCGGAATATCCGTTGACAGACTGGCCGGCTATATGACGAACGATACCGGATGGCTCTACCATACGCAGATTATGATTACCCCTGTCGGTGATGTAAACATTGCCACTCATATCCAGCGAAACAGAGGACGGGAAGCTAAAAGTGGCTGAAGCCGCCGGGCCATTGTCACCTGAGTTGCCAGACATACCTGTACCGGCAAACGTGGTAATAACACCTGTGCTACCATCTACTTTCCGTACCTTATTGTTAAGTACATCTGCTATATATATGTCTCCGGAAGCACTGACAGCCACACCTGACGGTGTATTCAAACGGGCTGCAAGGGCAGATCCGCCATCGCCCATATTACCAGCGGCACCGGTACCGGCTACTGTAGACATTATACGTGTACCGGCTGCTACCTTACGGATAATGTGGTTGCCGCCTTCGGCAATGAACAAATCGCCGGTGGCGCTGATTGCCAGTGCCTGAGGTAAACGCAATGTGCCATAGTGAGCAGTATCGCCATCGCCGGAGTAACCGGAAGCCCCTGTACCGGCAAAGTTTTTAATGATACCAGCAGTATTTACTACCCGCACTACATTATTACCATTATCAGCTATGTAAATATTCCCATCGGCATCAGCAGCAAGACCCATAGGATTGTTGAGCTTTGCTGCGGTGGCAGCACCACCATTACCTCCATACCCTGCCTCACCCGTACCGGCAAAGGTGGAGATAACACCGGATACAGAAATCTTACGCACTACGTTATTTCCCTGGTCTGCTATAAATATATTACCTACACCATCTACAGCCATAGCAGAACAACCATTAAAGGCTGCAGCTGCTGCCGGACCACCATCGCCGCTGTAACCAGCAACACCGGTGCCGGCAAAGGTGGAGATATACTGAGCGTGTGCAGCAACGCCTGAAGCTAATACTGAAGCAATAAGCAGAGAGAAACCGTAGAACTTCTTCATGTTGGGAAATAATGAAATTGTGACCATAAAGATATATATAATAGCGCTAGAACAATAGCCGGATGATATTTTACATACCAACACATACAAGAAAACATCACAGATATTTTTGGCACTTACCACGAAACAACTTAGCTTAGTCTAAGTTTATATGTATGTACACTATCGGGCAAAGCAACAAAACAGGACTAAATAAGTAACAGATAATTAAAAGGACTCACAGACAGGGCATTAATCTACAGACAAGCACGGCATACAGGTAAACTCATGAATACGAAAACTAATCATCCTCTAACCTCTCCCGAAAAAACGCTTGTACATGAAGAAAAAGTTTATTCTTTTCCCAATCGCCACGATACTTTTTTATTTTTCTTTAAGCAGTATGTCTTCTGGTCCCGGCAGCGACCTATATCCATCAAGTGGCTGTAGCTGTCACAGTCCATCGGCCAGTGCATCTACTACCGTATCATTGCAACTACTCAAAGCCGGCACACCTGTAACTACCTATGTAGCCGGACAGTCGTACACGATACGCATTACCGGTACGAATACAGGAGCGACCTCGCTACCAATGTTTGGTTTTCAGCTAGGGGCTAACAGTACTGCCACGCCCAGCCTGGGCGCGGGTACACTTACTCCTGACGGGAGCAGCCATCTTGTATCTGCAGGTGTGAATATTGTAGAACACAGTTCACCACAGTCTCCCTTCAGTGGTACAGGAGCCACTGGCACCGTGTACAGAAAGGATATAACATGGACAGCCCCGGCAGCAGGTTTTGGCACTGTAACTATCCGCGGCATTATAAATGCTGTTAACGGATTATCTGGCGCTGACGGAGGTGACAAATGGAACAGTGGCAGCAGTAACATACAGGAGCTGGGTGCCATAAGCGGCACAGCCAGCGTATGTGTGAGCCAGACCACCACCCTGAGTAATGCGCTGGCAGGCGGCACATGGAGCAGCAGCAGCGCCGGCATAGCCACAGTAAGTGCATCGGGCGTGGTAAGCGGTATAGCCGCAGGCACCAGTACCATAACCTATACAGCAGGTGGCAACTTTGTGACCCATGTAGTAACAGTCAATGCCAATCCAGGCTCATTCGGCGGCACAGCTACCGTATGTATGACCGGAACTACCACTCTTTCCAATGCTACCGGTGGCGGAACATGGGCATCAGGAAATACCTCCATTGCTACCGTAGTATCGGGCACAGGAGTAGTAACCGGTGTGGCGGCAGGCACTACACTTATGACCTATGCCATAGGTACCTGCTCTGCCACAACTACGGTAACAGTGAATCCACTGGCACCAAATACAGGTACTCCTACAGTATGTGCAGGCAGCACCACCACCCTTGCCAACGCAAACAGTGGCGGAGTATGGAGCAGCAGTAATAATGCAATAGCACAGGTATCAACATCGGGTGTTGTTACCGGTATCTCGGCCGGCACGGCAAATATATCCTACGTATTACCCAGCGGCTGCACAGCAGTTACCAATGCAACCGTTAGTGCCGTACCTGCGGTAATAGGCGGTACGCTCACGGTATGCCCCGGCACTACAGTGAATGTAACCAATGCCATATCGGGCGGCACATGGAGTACCAGCGCGGGCAGTGGCAGTGTATCTATAGGAGCTGCATCAGGTGTAGTAACCGGCAGCAGTACGGGTACGGCCAATATTACCTACACCCTGACAGGGGGCTGCTTTGAAACAGCAGTGGTAACGGTAAATCCATTGCCTTCTCCCATAACGGGCACTACTACTTTCTGCGCCAATGCTACTACAACACTGAGCAGCGCCACCCCGGGCGGTACCTGGAGCAGCAGCAATACGAGTGTAGCTACTGCCGGACTAAGCAGCGGCATTATAACGGGTGCGGGCAGTGCCGGCGGAGCGGCACTGATATCGTATATATTACCCACAGGATGCTTCCGGTTTACCAATGTGAATGTACAGGCAATTACCCCCATAAGCGGCACACTGACCCTGTGTGGCGGTGAGACAGCTACACTTACCAGCGGCCCTGCAGGCGGCACATGGAGCAGCAGCGCAACGGCTGTGGTGACTGTAAACGCTACCAGCGGGCTTATAGGTGGCGTAACACTGGGTACATCTACCATATCCTATACCGCTACCAACGGATGCCGTGCCACTGCTATTGCTACTGTGAACACGGGCGCACCTGTAACAGGCGGCGGCGCAGTATGTAACGGAGGAACACTAACGCTGAGCAATAGTGTGAGCGGTGGTATATGGAGCAGCAGTAATACGGCTGTAGGCACTATAAGTACAGCCGGAGTATTCACTGCACTGTCAACAGGAACATCTTCAGTAACCTATACCAATCCCGGCGGATGCGCTACTGCTACCACCATTACCGTAAATGCAGTACCTGCAGCGGTAACCGGGAGCGGCAGCGGCACCTTCTGCGGCAGCGCTACTATCACTGCCAGCGGAGGCAGTGGCGGCACCATATATTATCAGGGAACTACAAGCGGCGGCACGTCCACCGCTACACCGTCCACATCGCAACTGGTAACCAGCACGGGGACTTACTACTTCCGCTCACAATCGGCAGCAGGCTGCTGGGGACCCGAAGCGGCTATTTCGGTAACCATTAATCCTACACCAGCAGCTATATCAGGCATAGCCGCCATATGCGAGGGTTCGTCATCACCACTGAGTACCACCCCTGCAGGCGGTACGTGGGCCAGCTCCACACCTGCCGTGGGAACAATAGATATCACCAGCGGCATGTTCAGCGCACTGAGTACCGGCACTACCACTGTTACCTATACTACAGGTGCAGGCTGCATAGTAACAGGTGTTGTAACGGTCAATGCAGCTCCCGGAGCAGTAACGGGTGCAGGCGGTGGCACCTTCTGTGTATCGGCCACCATTACTGCATCGGGCGGTGCAGGTGGTACTATTTTCTATCAGGGAACCACAAGTGGCGGCACATCTACGGCAACACCTTCCACATCGCAGGTGGTGACCACAACAGGTACGCACTATTTCCGCGTACGGTCGGCCAGTGGCTGCTGGGGCTCTGAAGCAGGCATAGCGGTGGTTATCAATCCTACCCCTGCTGCCATAAGCGGCCCAGGCAGTGTATGTGCCGGCAGCACGGTGACCCTGACAAGCGCTACGGGCGGCGGCACATGGAGCACCAGCACACCTGCCATTGCTACCATAAACACTACTACAGGCGTGGCCACAGGTGTGGCAGCAGGTACTACTACCATTACCTATACTTCCGGTGCCGGATGTATAACAACACGTACCCTTACGGTAACAGCACTGCCTACAGGCATCAGCGGACCATCGGCAGTATGTGCAGGGTCTTCCATCACACTGTCCGGCTCACCCGGCAGCGGTACATGGTCATCGTCCAATACACTAATAGCTACTGCAAGTGCAACCACAGGAAGCATAACAGGTGTCAATTCAGGTATTGCCCATATTACCTACACCCTGCCCAGTGGCTGCAGCATAGCTACACCCATAACGGTGAATGCACTGCCGGCAACAATAGCAGGAGCCGGCAGCCCTCTGTGTGCAGGCAATGCTACTACTCTGACCAGTGCCACACCCGGTGGCACATGGACCAGCAGCAATACAGGAGTAGCTACTATCAGCTCATCAATCGGTACACTGTCGGCAATAGCGGCAGGCACAAGTACCATCACCTACCAGTCAGGCACAGGCTGTATACGTACTACAGAAGTAACGGTGAACCCGCTACCATCTGCAATAACAGGCAATACCACACCCTGTACAGGAACATCAAATACATTATCTGCCATACCCATGGGGGGAACATGGTTCAGCTCCAACAGCAGCGTAGCAACCATCAATACCACAACGGGAGTAATGAATACCGCCAGCAGCGGCACAACAAACATTACGTACACACTACCTACAGGCTGTAGCAGCACTACTACGGTAACGGTATCTGCAGCACCATCAGCTATAAGCGGTACTGCAGCTGCATGTGTGGGCACATCTACTACACTGAGCAGCAGCCCGGCAGGTGGTACATGGAGCAGTGACAATACAGCAGTAGCTACAGCAGGCGCCACAACCGGCATAGTAACCGGGGTTACAGCAGGCACAGCAACGATATCCTATTCTGTATCGGCAGGATGTGCCGCTACTACAGTGGCAACTATCAATACTGCACCTACAGCAGGTACTATATCGGGCTCGGCAAGTGTATGTACCGGACTGAACATAACACTGACCAGCACTGTGGCAGGTGGCACCTGGAGCAGCAGTAACAGCAGCATTGCCACCATTAACAGTACTACAGGCGAGGTAACCGGTGTGCTGGCAGGGGTGGTAACCATGACCTACACACGCAGCACCACATGCGGCCCGGTATTTGCCACTCACAATATTACCGTTACTACATCGGCAGTGTCGGGAAGTATTACCGGCCCCACATCGGTATGCCCCGGCAGTGCTATAACACTGAGCAGTACGGTAACCGGTGGTACATGGAGCAGCAGCGCTCCTGCAATTGCTACAATTAATACATCTACAGGTGTACTTAATGGCTTAACAATAGGTACTACCACTATCTCTTATGTTATATCCAGCAGCTGCGGTACGGCTACCACATCAACTGTGGTAGCTGTAAACCCACTGCCACCGGCTATAGCAGGTTCCCCTACGGTATGTACCAATGCCACGCTGACACTGCCCACTTCCGGTACTGGTACATGGGCCAGCGGTAATACCGCTGTAGCAATAATTAATGCTGCAACAGGAGATGTGACCGGCGTAAGCCCCGGCACTGCACTTGTTACCTATACACTTTCTACAGGATGCGCTACTACCGGTACCGTAACCGTACTGCCACCACCGGCAAACATTACAGGCAGCCTGGCAATATGTGCAGGCAGCATAACAACGCTGAGCAATACCAGCACCGGCGGCAGCTGGAGCAGCACCAATACCGCTGTAGCAACAATAGGTACATCATCAGGCACGGTAATATCGCTGACTCCCGGCACGAGCCTCATCAGCTATACACTGGCCACCACCGGCTGTGCCAGCACTGCTGTACTTACGGTAAACCCCGTTCCTGCATCCATAACAGGTATGAGCGCATTGTGCCCCGGTGGCAATCTCACACTGTCCAGCACTACAACTGGAGGTATATGGAGCAGCAGTAATGCATCAGTTGCATCAGTAAGCAGCACCGGACTATTGAGTGCAGGAGCTGCCGGAACAGCGTTCATTACGTATGCACTACCTACCGGCTGCAGACGACTGGCTATAGCTACGGTAAATGCATTACCTTCTGCCATATCAGGCACGCTGGTAGCATGCGAAGGAAATAGTGTTACGCTCTCATCTCTGCCAGCAGGCGGCATGTGGAGTTCTGACAATACTACAGTAGCTACAGCAGGTGCAACAACGGGAGTTGTAAACGCTATAAGCAGCGGCACTGCAAACATTACCTACACTGCAGCCACAGGCTGTATAAGAACAGCAGTATTCTCAGTAAACCCGACTCCGGGAGCGGTAACAGGTACTGCTACCCTGTGTGCAGGAGCTACAACAACACTTACCAGCAGTACTGCCGGCGGTGTATGGACCAGCAATAACACACCCGTGGCAACAATAAGTGCTGCTACCGGCAACATAACGGCAGTAGCGGCAGGGACAGCAGTAATTTCTTATGCGCTGGGCACCGGCTGTAACAGTACCATGACGGTAACTGTAAATGCGCTGCCTGCAACAATAAGCGGTAGTACAGCAATATGCGAAGGCGTAATGGGAATGCTGACAAGCAGCCCTGCCGGTGGCACATGGGTCGGCAGCGATGCCGCACTGGCCACCATTGATGCGGTAACCGGAGGCATAGCAGGTATTATGGCCGGGGAACTTTCAGTAACCTATACACTGCCTACAGGATGTATGCGTAGCCGTAACGTAACAGTGAATGCCACACCTGCAGCCATAACAGGAACACTGGCGGTGTGCCAGAGCAACATGGAAACACTCAGTACTGCCAGTACGGGTGGCGGCTGGAGCAGCGCCAACCCTGCCGTAGCAAGCATCAATACGACAACAGGCGTATTAACGGGAGTAACACCGGGTACAGTAGCTATCTCTTACTCATTCATTACCGGATGCCGTAAGACAGCAATAGCCACAGTAAATGCACTGCCGGCTCCTGTAGCAGGTCCATCGGCAGTATGCCCCGGCTCAGGTATAACGCTAACCAGCACCAGTAGCGGGGGTACATGGAGCAGCAGTGATGCCACTATTGCCACTGCAGGTACTACTAGCGGCACCATCACCGGTGTGACAGCAGGTACTGCTATTATTACCTATACACTACCTACAGGCTGCATGCGTACCTATGCTATAACAGTAAACGCACTACCTGATGCAGGCAGCATTACAGGACCTGATGCCGTATGCGCAGCCAGCACTATTACCATCACACCATCTGTAGCAGGTGGATTCTGGAGTATGACCTCAGGCCATGCTACTATTACAGCTGCGGGTGTGATGACGGGAATAAGCAGTGGTGAAGACACCGTTGTTTACAGTGTGACCAATGTATGCGGTACAGACTATGCACTCCATACGGTAACGGTGAACCCATTGCCGGTATCGGGTCTTATAAGCGGTGGCACCATATTGTGTACCGGTGGGGCATCTACACTGAGCAGCACAGGAACCGGTGGCTCATGGAGCAGCAGCAATAACAGTATAGCATCTGTATCGGGACTGGGAATAGTACTTGCAAGCACACCAGGCACGGTGACCATATCCTATACTGTAACCAACATATGCGGCACAGCTGTAAGCACTGTGAATGTTACCGTACTCTCTATAGCAAATGCAGGCGTTATAAGTGGTGCAGACAGCGTGTGCATGGGAGATACCATACATATGGCAAGCACCATGAGCGGCGGCATGTGGCTGAGCAGCGCTACAGGTATAGCTTCGGTAAGCAGCGCAGGTGTGGTAACAGGTATAGCGCCCGGTACTGTCATTATCAGGTATGTGGTATCCAACGCCTGCAGTACTGATACGTCATCGCGCACGGTGACCGTCTCTGATGCAGGTGCATGCGCCACACGTATTACAGCAACAGCAAATAATATGACTGTGCGTATATTCCCTAACCCTACCAGCGGCATTGTAACAATTGCCGCACCGGCAGCAGGAACAATAGTAGTGTACAGTGCCGACGGACGCGAAGTGTGCAGACACACTACCAGCAGCGGAACATATACATTCACACTTCCGGCAGACCTTGCCGCGGGCGTATATGTATGCAGATTTAACGATGAGCTGGGCAATGTAACCATGGCAACACTGGTGTACACCCCATAAGCAACAAAATACCTCCAAAAATGAAATCGCCTCCATAAACAGGAGGCGATTTCATTTTATCTGTTATCAGCAGCAACCAACCAGAAGTATTAGTTCTGCATCTTAGTGGTAGTGGATACGCTTGTCTTTCCTGATGGCGTAACAACAATTGTTTTCAGGGTAACAGTGGAGCCTTCGGGAATCTTAAACTCCAGCAGTGCGCTGTATATAAGGTCAGTGGCTGAAGGCTCGGTACCATCTATGGTGTAATGAACCTTTGCCCCCTCTACCGATGGCTCCAGCACTACGGTAAATTTGCTACCCTTCATTGTGGTATCGGCTGCACCTATAGCTACCGGTACGCGGTAATTATAACCCAGATTGTCCAGCATGGCCAACTGATGAGGTAAGCGCTCATTGGCAAAATTATCATAGTCCCTTATCTGTGTGGGGGTCCATCCGGTCTCTGCCATGGCCAGCATACGGGGTAGCAGCATATACTCCACCTTACCCGGTGTAGCTATATATTCAGTCCATAGGTTGGCCTGCACGCCTATTATATGCTTCTGCTGCGCCTTGTTAAGTACCGATGGTACCGGCTCGTAGTTGTAGGTTTTATCAAGCGGAGCAAAACCTCCTATACTTAATGGCTCCTGAGGAGACTTACTCTGCACATGGTCAAAGTACATGCCGCCGCTGCCGGGTGTCATTATCACATCATGCCCCAGCTGTGCTGCAGCAATACCGCCTTTTGTGCCACGCCAGCTCATCACTACCGCCCCTTCGGCAAGGCCGCCTTCCAGTATCTCATCCCAGCCTATAACCTGCCGCTGCTGCGACTGTACATGTTTGGCAATGCGGGATACAAAATAGCTCTGCAGTCCTTCCTCATTCATCAGCTTCTTCTCAGCTATAATATCCCGGCAGACCTGTGAGCGTTTCCACGCTACTTTACTGCATTCATCACCACCTATATGAATGTACTTAGAGGGGAACATATCCATTACCTCATTCAGTACCTCAAACAATACTTTAAATGTTTCTTCTGTAGGGCATACGAAGTCATCATATACGCCCCACTTCTCCCCTACCTGATACGTTTTGCTTTTATCGCAACTCAATTCAGGATAGGCAGCTATCATAGCCATTGTATGCCCTGGCAGGTCTATCTCCGGTATTACGTTTATGTAACGGGCCGCTGCATAATTCACTATTTCATACACCTCTTCCTGAGTATAGAAGCCTCCGTACGGTGTATTATCAAACATTCCTGTGGCGGTAGGTCCTGACTCGCGGCCCACACGTGTCTGCGCCCTTTTACTACCCACCTCTGTGAGTTTAGGGTATTTCTTTATTTCTACACGCCAGCCCTGGTCGTCTGTCAGGTGCCAGTGAAAATTATTGAGCTTGTACATAGCCATTACGTCTATATACTTTTTGATGAACGCTACATCAAAAAAGTGTCTTGCTACGTCCAGGTGCATGCCACGGTATGGGAAGCGCGGAAAGTCTCTTACTTTCCCACATGGTATTGTAGCATATCCTTTTGAGCCGGGCTCTATAAGCTGTATGAGCGTCTGTATGCCATAGAACATTCCTGCTCCATGCCCTCTAAGTTCTATACCATCACCGTCAATATTGAGTTCATAACCTTCAGGGCGCATTTCATCACTGAAGGTCATATTGAGGTACACTGTATTGGTCAGCGACATTCTCTTTTTGTCCACCGTACTCATATCGGTAACTGAGGTAGCAAGCCCGGCCTTTCTCAGATATTCCTTAAAAAACTTTATTGCCTTATGATTAGGGGAGTCTACAAGAACTATAGTTTCCGGCGTAAACTTAAATTCTCCCTTTCCTTTAGTAACGGAAACCGGTGCAGGAACAATACCCAAATTAGGATCGCTCTTCTGAGCAAGAACCGGATGAGAAGCGCCAAGAGCCAGTAACACCAATACAGTATTTATCTTCTGATTCAATGATTTCATTCTTCTCATTATTCTGTGTTTTTATTGATAAATGAACATAGGCATATCATGATGCCATATAGCACAAGGACACACCTCTAAGGTGTGTAAAGTAAATGATTTTAATCCAAAGCAACAGGGTTAGCTACACAGGTGTGTGCCGGATACGCATGAAAGCAAACACGCCTGCTACTACTTAGCAAACAGCATACGGTAATCTATTGATACTTTCCCCCTGGAGATATCATCGAGCTTTTTCTTAATAAGCCTTTTCTTGATAGGAGAAAGATAATCTATAAACAGCTTTCCTTCTATATGGTCGTACTCATGCTGAATAACCCGGGCAGCAATACCGTGAAAGCTACGCTCATGCTCGTTAAAATGCTCATCCAGATATTTGATACGTATGTTGCTGAGCCGCTGTACATCTTCACGCACCTTAGGTATGCTCAGACAACCCTCATTGTATGGCCACATCTTACCTGTCTCATCTATGATCTGAGCATTGATGAAAACCTGCTTTATACCCTCTTCATCCGGATAACGCTCTCTGCCCTCATCATCAAAATCCTTAACCAGCTGATCTGTATCTACAAGAAACAGACGTATAGCTTTATTCACTTGCGGCGCAGCAATGCCTACTCCATTTGTATGATAAAGGGTTTCCCACATATCGGCAATGAGTTTCTCAAGACCCGGCCATGAGGGTGTTATATCTTCACACACCTTACGCAATATGGGATTGCCGTAGGCTACAACAGGTAATACCATCAGAATTTTTAATTAGCCTGCAAAGGTACGTGTTTTAGCCTTTAGAAGAGACGGCAGGCCTATGGCTCCGGCACAGACGGAGCATGACATACAATGAATAAACCGACGAATATCAGTTCACTATCTTATCGGCACAGCAGCTACTGGCAAATGCATCTGGCTTGGCCTTAAACGCATAGCCCATACCCAGAATATAGCCCATAGCTTCGCGCAATGCCTCATTACTCTTGAACTGAGGATTGGTATTGATGTCGGCATGCACCTCCATGTCTACATCATATTTGTTAAAAAGGTCGCAAAGTTCATAGGCTACCTCTATACTTCGGGCTACCTCTACCAGCATCCGCTCTTTTATGCTGTATGTCTTGGTAGTCTTGTCGTGACTAATAAACATAAAGCCGCCGCGTTTTTCCCGAAGGAAGACGATAACGGTGGCAAATTCTGTTTCAGCCCCATGTACCTGCGAATCTGTACCCACACAGACTTTTAGCCTGTAACCCGCCTTTGTTTCTCTCACAATTGCCTCCTCTACTGCCGACTTGATAGGCAGACGGATAGCCTCACCACTAAATTTTCTCCAAAGCATCTTTAGTAATTTTTGTAATACTAAAGTTACCCACAATTATATTTAGAAAATATTATTTAAATATAACCACAATGTGAAATGCACATGTTATTAACAGTTTTCATTCAATTATTCACACATAAAAAAGGCATATCAACCGATATGCCTTTCAAATAACAAATATTTCACTGTTTTATGCACACTTATACAGCCAGCAGTGCCTGCCATGCTTTTTCTACATCGCCCCCTTCAATGAGCGTTTTTGCATAACGGTGCAGCCCCTCTACCCTGGCAGCCTCATCATTCTTATACATGTCGTTAAGAGCAGTTATACGCTTGTCAGTTACGGGAAGTTTTTCCGGTATGGCCGTACTGTTACCCAGTATTCCCAGGTCATTACCCGTGAGTACCATACTCTTGCGCACATTTTCCGGCAGGGCATCTATTCCTATACCCAGGCTTGTATTGGGCTTAGGCACCTCGAAAACGGCATCGCCCGATGCCCGGCAGTAATAATTACCGCCCATACGTGCCACAAGGTCTATTTTATGAGGGTCTATATTGCCTCCCTCTGTGAGTATCTCATCATTAATGTGCATGCATACTACTTCACATATCACCAGGTTGCCGGCACCACCTTCAGTACCGGTCTCTATCACCTTCAGCACTTTACACTCCAGCTGAACGGGAGACTCCTTTACCCTGAAGGGCTTCACCATATCGGAAGGTACAGGTGTGAAGCCTGCTTTTACAAACTCATCTACCCCACGCGGATATTCACAACTGGCCAGACTGGACTGCTGTACCATGCTGTAGCTTACTACGTTAATCACTACTTCCTGAGTGGCCATAACGTTTTCCAGGGTATGCTTAATGGTATTATCTCTTACACGGCGGGCAGGCGAAAATATCAGTATTGGAGGCTTGGCACCAAACACATTAAAAAAACTAAATGGCGACAGATTGGCGTTGCCATCGGCATCTATAGTACTGGCAAAGCATATGGGGCGTGGCGATACACTTCCCAGCAGCAGACTGTGCAGCATTGCAGTCTTTACTTCTCCCGGAATTATCTTCATTTTTCGTTATCGTTTAATGGTAGAACAACGTACTGTCTCAAAGCGTAAATATAATACAAGTAACAGTGAAAACAGTTGTAACCCATAGCCCTGCAAACGCAGGCAACAGCATAGCAGAGAACTGCCACATATACAATATGGCAATCATTAACAGAAACATTACTTTAACTGAATATTCAAAACAAGTAGCGTAAGACGCATTTATTTTCAAAACAAGCACACTTTTCACCTGTTTTTCCCGTCTTTAATGCAGAAATACATTAAATTTACTATCTGATATAACCTAAATTTGATGAGGAAGCATTATATACTTTTATACTGCTTATTCTTCTTTCTATTGCCTGAAGCCATATCCCAATCCGCTCCCACAGAGTTTGTTGAGAATAAAGGCCAGTGGGGAGAATGGATAAAATATAAAGCTAAAACCATAGCCGGCGAGCTGGACCTGGAGGCTGATGGTTTCCGCTATATACTGGCTGATGCCGCAAATACAGAAAGACTCGATTCTTTTCACCACGGCAACCTTACCGAAAAACCGGTGATGAAGTTCCATGTGTACAAAATGACACTGGAAGGAGCTAACCCCCAAGTGCACATCAATGGTATAAAACAGCAGAAAAACTATTATAACTACTTTCTGGGAAACAACCCTGAGAAGTGGAAAACAGGCATACACCCCTATCTGGGACTGGAGTACAATAATGTATATGACAAGGTGGATATGCATGTGTCGTCAGAAGGCACTGCGTTGGTATATGAGTTTTTTGTAAAACCGGGAGGTGATGCCAACCATATAAAACTCCGTTTTGACGGACAGGATGACATATCGGTAAACCGCAAAGGAAATCTGATAATCACCACATCGGTAGGTACTGTGGGCGAGGTAAAACCTTATGTGTACCAGTACATAAACGATGTAAAGACTGAAGTAGCATGTAACTATCACCTGGAAGGAAATGTCATCACATTTGAAATGCCTGATGGTTATGACCACAGCCGCATGCTGATAATAGACCCTGTAACCTACTGGGCATCCTTTACCGGCTCTACCGCTGATAACTGGGGCTTTACTGCTACCTACGACAATGCGGGCAACTTTTACATGGGGGGCATAGTAAACTGTCTTGCAGCCTCGGGCGGTGGTGCATTTCCGGTAAGCCCCGGTGCCTACCAGACCACATGGGGAGGCGGACAGGGAGTATCGGGCATACAGTTTGCATCAGATATTGCGATACTGAAACTCAGCCCCGATGGCACATCGCGCATATATGCCACCTACATAGGCGGTGTAAACAATGAGCGTCCACACAGTCTGATAGTAGATGGCGCCGGTGATCTGGTAATAGCCGGGCGTACCCTCTCGCCCAACTATCCGGTTTCATCAGGTGCATTTCAGTCGGTAAAAAATGGTGGCTGGGATATCATAGTTACCAAAATAAACAGTACCGGCACATCGCTGGTTGCCTCTACCTTCATGGGAGGCACCGGTGATGATGGCGTGAACTTTGACTCTACAGAATACTTTTATGGCCACCTGAAGTATAACTATGGCGATGATGCCCGTAGCGAAGTACTTACAGACAATGCCGGAAACATATATGTAGCAGGCAGCACCTCATCTACCGACTTTCCGGTAACACCTACTGCTATAGCCAGTTCACTGGCAGGATTGCAGGATGGTGTTGTATTCAAGCTGAATCCTGCCATGACATCGCTCACCTGGAGTACCTACCTGAATGGAGCATGGGACGAGGCCGGCTATGTGCTGGGCTTTAACCCATCCCAGACATCGGTATATGTGGGTGGTGGTACCAGCAGTAACAACTTTCCGGTAACACCGGGCTGCTGGCAGACTACCTACCAGGGCGACTCTGCCGATGGCTACATACTCAAATTCAGAAACAGTCCTCCTTACAATCTGCAGCGTGGCACCTATATAGGTACTGCAGGATTTGACCAGGTATATGGTATACAGGTAGACCATTTCGGCAATGTGTATGCTATGGGCCAGTCTATGGGTGGTTTGTTCCCGGTAACAGCCGGAGCATACTCTAACCCCAACTCTACCCAGTTTATCATAAAGCTGGATAGTAATCTGTCTACGAATCTCATATCTACCGTATATGGCTCCGGCGATCCTACACATACCAATATATCGCCTGTGGCGTTTCTGGTGGATACCTGTGAGAATGTGTATGTATCGGGCTGGGGAGGCAACATAATGGGTGTAACATCGCTGGCGCATACAGGCGTTACTACAGGTATGCCCGTAACAGCCGATGCCATACAGAGTACTACCGATGGTTTCGACTTCTATTTTATAGTACTGGGTCCCGGTATGACCAGCCTGCGGTATGCCACATTCTACGGCCGTGTAGGTACCGGCGGATTTGGTGAACATGTGGATGGCGGTACCAGCCGGTTTGATAAGGCAGGTGTTATATACCAGGGTATATGTGCCAACTGTGGCGCGGGTGGTGCACCACCCTTCCCCACTACACCGGGAGTATGGGCTACCAGCATGCCTAGTCCTAACTGTAACCAGGCGGGTCTGAAAATAGCATTCAATATAGGGCCTGTAAATGTGAACATTGATGCAGGCCCCAGCACCAGTGGCTGCGCCCCGCTTACCGTAAACTTCTTCAACTCTACCACTAACGGCCTTACCTTCCTTTGGAACTTCGGTGATGGCAGCCCTACCGTAACCTCTTTTGCACCTACGCACGTATTTACTGCCGGAGGTACCTATACCGTAACGCTCACATCTACCAATGCCAGTGCATGCTTTAAAACAGAAGATACTGCCTACCTGGTAATACATGTAGACACAAACATCATTACACCTGACTTTAACTATGTAATTACCGATAGCTGTGATCCTTTCATTGCCACGTTTACCAATACATCAACTACAAATATTACTACCGGTGGTGCCCCCACCTATACATGGCTGTTTGGCGATGGGAACTCCTACTCAGGAGTGACACCACCACCACATAACTATCCCGATACGGGCACCTATACCGTGACACTGATAATGGAGCATCCTGATGCCTGCAAAACGCCTGATACGGTACAGAAACAGCTGCATATACATTATGAACGGGTGTCGGCCACCTTTACCATGCCTGACTCTGTATGCCTGGGGGCCTGGGTTCCCATTACAGGTGGCGCCACAAATGCTACTACCATTACCTGGGACTTTGGTGATGGCAACACCAGCAGCGTGCCTACTGCTACTCACCTGTACACTGCCGTAGGTACCTATACCGTGACGCTCATAGCTGAGAATCCCGGTGCATGTAACCTGGCCGATACGGTTGTACATGTAATAACCGTACTATCAGCTCCGGTAGCCAACTTTACATTTGTACCTATAAAACCGGAGGCTAATGTACCTACTAAGTTTACCAACAAGTCTATAAATGCGACCCGCTACTACTGGGACTTTGGGGACAGTACCAACACAACAGACGAAAATCCTACGCACCAGTATAACCGAACAGGTAACTATAAAGTATGCCTTACGGCATGGAACAGCAGCAACTGTCCCTCTATAGCCTGTAAAGATGTTCCTGCCGAAGTAATGCCGCTTATAGGGCTGCCTACAGGATTCAGTCCCAACGGAGATGGGGAGAATGACATATTATATGTGCGCGGAGCTGCCATAAAAGAAATGCACCTGATGATATACAACAGGTGGGGACAGCTGGTGTTTGAATCCAACAGTCTGGATGTAGGCTGGGATGGTACCTTTGGCGGACAGCCACAACCTATGGAAGCATACGGATATGTACTTAATGCCAGCTTCATAGACGGAACGCGCAGATTGTTAAAAGGAAATGTTACGCTGATAAGATGATAAGAAAGGCCATACTGACCACCCTGATAGCAACGACCATCAGCGCTGCTACTGAGGCACAGAGCATACATCTGTCCCAGTACTATAATGCCCCTATGCTGATAACGCCTGCCAATACGGGCCTTATGCCCGACAATGACTTTAGAGTAGGACTTAACTATCGTAACCAGTGGTCGGCATTGCCGGTACCATACAATACATTTTCAGGCTGGGGCGATCTGAAAATAGGCGGCAATAAAGAGAATGATCATAACAACTGGCTGGGGTTGGGATTTGTAGTATATTCTGACAAGGCAGGAGATGGCCAGCTGGCGCTTACGCAAATACAGGGCAGCATAGCCTACCATCTGCAGATGAGTAATAAGTCCATGCTATCAGTGGGAGGCTCGGCAGCTACCGTAAGACGTAGTCTTGACTTTAACAGACTGATATTTGACCGGCAGTGGGATGGACTATCCTTCAATACCGGTTATGCTACAGGAGAGCCGGGAGGAGTACTGCGCGACAGCTATTATACCGTAGCCGCCGGTATCAATTTTGCCTACTTCCCCAGCGAGAACCTCTATGTGAAAATAGGTGGTGGCGCCACCAACATCAATAAGCCACTGGAAAGCTTCTATAATAATAACACTGATGCCAACGTTATAAAATTACGTCCCAGCGCTACGATAGATGTGCTGGCACGCACGGGGCCTATCTTCATTATCAACCCATCGGCCTACTATACCACCCAGAGTGGCGCTGCTGAAATAGTAGCAGGTACGCTGATACGCACAGTACTGAGTGGCAGCAGTAACGGCACTCCGGTTCAGTTTATATTCGGTGGTTTCTACCGGGTAGGCGATGCCGGCATAGGAGCTGTAGGGCTGCAGGTAGGGGACATACAGTTCATGACCAGCTACGACATGACATTTTCAGGTCTGTCGCCTTATAACAACTCCTATGGCGCACTGGAGTTTTCCCTCATATACCAGGGACAATACGGGCGCAATAAGGGCAATGTAAAAAGCAGTTATACCTGTCCCCGGTTCAACTAACATTAAAAGAGAGCGCCCCGTAATGCGGGGCGTTCTCTTTTATAGCATATCTGTATTGCTACGCCAGTATTGTAGCCTTTACATCGGCCAGAATATCCAATGTTTCTTCTTTGCTGTTGCCCTCGGCATATACACGCAGCAGCGGCTCGGTGCCAGATGCACGCAGCATTACCCAGCCACCGTTTTCCAGGTGATATTTCATACCGTCAATATTCTCGGTACGTACATATCCATATTTACCGAAACGGTCATAACCACCATCCAGTGCCTTCTTAATAATGGCTTCTTTCTTTGCGTTTTCTATGTGCAGATCGTGACGGTCGTAAACGAAACGGCCTACAATTTCATACACTTCTTCGCACAGCTGTTTCAGTGTCTTGCCGGTGGTAGTCATCAGCTCATAAAGAGCCAGACCATCATAGATACCATCGCGCTCCGGTATATGACCTTTCACAGCTATACCACCACTTTCTTCACCACCTACCAGCACATCGTCATGTACCATTATCTCACTGATGTACTTAAAGCCAATAGCCGTAACCTCTACCGGAATATTGTAGTGCTCGCACAGCTTCTTTACCCTGTCAGTAACAGAGAATGCAATCACCACTTTGCCCGTCATACCCTTGTACTTATGCAGATAGTGAATGAGCAGCAGAATAATGTTGTGTGCATCTACAAAATTACCGTCCTCGTCATAGAGGCCTATACGGTCAGCATCACCATCAGTAGCCAGACCTATCTTTATCTCAGGTGTATTGGCAATGGTTGTAGCCAGCTCGCGCAGGTTTTTATCCAGCGGCTCTGGAGCCTGACCACGAAAACCGGGGTTCTCATCACAATGCACGAGCACAGCTCCCGGCAGCAACCTGCGGATAACATTCTGCCCTGCGCCATACATGGCATCATAAGCCATTTTGAAAGGAGATTTTGACAATGCATCAAAATCAAACTTCTCTTTCAGATAATCAATGTACAAATCCTCCAGAGCTACCGTCTGCAGCATACCGTTTTCTTTCCAGTGTGCTATAGACTGCGATGGCATTGTTACCTCATCCGGTATCAGCGCTTCTACTGCAGCTATATCTTTAGGACTGGTAGGCCCACCATGTGCACCCTTCAGCTTATATCCGTTATAGGTGGGTGGGTTGTGCGATGCGGTGATAACAACACCCTGCTGTGCGCCCATCTTCAGCACACCCAGCGATACCATAGGAGTACTCACAAACCCCTCGGCAAGGAGCACCTTTACACCATTGGCACATAATACCGATGCTGCCGTCTCGGCAAAGAGCTTGCCGCCAAACCGGCAATCATGACCTATGAGTACCACAGGAGCCTCATGATGCTGAAACAACCATGTAGCCAGCCCCTTGCTGACACGGGCTACATTATACACTGTAAAGTCCTGAGCGATAATGGCCCGCCATCCGTCTGTACCGAATTTTATTTTCTCTGTTACCATGATGAAATTGAAAGATATCGTTAAATAAACAGATGGCAAAAGTATAAAATCGTTTGGTACCGGGAAGGTGCATAATTTTACTACATCAAACTCCCGAAGATGAACGACGTTTTCACCTCCATCAATCCCGCCACTGGCAAGGAGATAGCCCGGTATAAGACACATACGGACAAACAGGTAAATGCTGCACTCAGCAAGGCCTCTGATACATTTGACGAGTGGCGCAGGCTGCCATTTGCCAAACGTGCCGCTGTGCTGAAAAACATAGCAAAGGCTATACGAAAAGACATGGACAGGCTGGTGATGCTGGCCACTACCGAAATGGGAAAACCGCTGGCACAGGGGTATTATGAGGTGGAAAAATGTGCAAAGACGCTGGAATTCTATGCCCGGGAGGGTGCGCGGTTTCTGAAAGATGAGGTAATAGAGACGGATGCCCGCAAAAGCTATGTATCCTACCAGCCACTGGGTACTGTATTTGCCATCATGCCGTGGAACTTTCCGTACTGGCAGGTATTTCGCGCATTTGCGCCTACCGTAATGGCGGGCAATGTAATGGTACTGAAACACGCATCAAATGTGAGTGGCTGTGCACTGGCCATAGAAGAAATAATACTGAAAGGTGGTGCCCCCAAAGGGCTGCTGCAGACACTACTGATACCGGCATCAAAAGCAGAAGGCATCATAGATGATGACCGCATAGCTGCGGTAACCCTTACAGGCAGCACACAGGCCGGGCGTAAAGTAGCTGCTGCAGCAGGACGCAATCTGAAAAAAGCCGTACTGGAACTAGGCGGCAGTGACCCATACATAATACTGGCCGATGCCGACCTGAACCTGGCTGTGGAAATAGCTGTGCGGGGCAGGCTTGTAAACAGCGGGCAGAGCTGTATAGCGGCCAAACGATTTGTAGTACATAAGGCGGTACGTAAAGCGTTTGAGAAGAGCTATACCGAAGCCATGAAGCAGGCTACATATGGCGACCCTACAGATGCCGGCAGCCGCATAGGTCCTATGGCCCGTGTAGACCTGCGCGATGAGCTGCATCAGCAGGTGCTGAAAAGTATAGAGATGGGTGCGAAGCTGCTATGTGGTGGCTTTATACCTGATATGCCCGGTGCATACTACCCTCCTACTGTACTTACCAATGTGAAGAAAGGCATGCCTGCATATGATGAGGAACTCTTTGGCCCTGTGGCTGCCATCATAGAGGCAAAGGATGATGAGCAGGCGCTGAAAATAGCCAATGATACGATATATGGTCTGGGAGCAGGCATCCTGTCTGCCAACAGGAAAAAGGCAGAGCAGATAGCGGCTATGGAGCTACAGGCAGGCAACTGCTATGTAAATGATTTTGTACACTCAGACCCTTTACTTCCCTTTGGCGGCATCAAGCAGAGCGGCTATGGCCGCGAGCTGGGTAGCTATGGCATCAAAGAGTTTGTAAACATAAAATCGGTGTACATAAAGTAGTTCCCGTCATACTCCATTGTTCAGCTCATTGCTGAGATTAGTGCGTGCCTGCTGCTCGTAGCGGCTATGGAAATACTCTGTTTTGAAAATGCGCTGCATATCCAGGAAGTGCTGTAGTACCTTTTTTCTACCGGGACGGTAAAGCAGGTCGGGGTATATACTGTACTCTCTGCGCACCTGGTGTGCATATGCTGTATATAATTCCGGAGATGCACCCAGGATAGCGAGGTCGGCATCGGTAAACATATTTACATCCTCATCGGCATGAGGCTCATGTGCCCTGGTGGCCAGAATGATAGCCGTACACTTTTCGATAACAGCAGCAGCAACACCCATATCTTTCATGAGGGTAGCTGCCAGGGCTGCACTACGCTCCTCATTGTCATTCCGGGTAACGCTGTACACGGCATCATGATAAAAGAGTGCCCATAAGACCGCATCCCAATCATGAATAAATGGCCTTATCGGGTGCAATTCTTCCAGTAAATATGCGAGGTGATTGAGGGTATGATAATGACGATGTCTTTCGTTATATGCCACCTCAAGTTCCTGCCAGTATCGGGAAATTAATCCCGCATAAGAAGTATATCTGAGGCACAGATCATGATATATGTCCCGTACACATACAGGCATCACTACCCTATTTTCTCCTCCAGCTCCATGAGTGCTTCAAAAGCCTTGTCGTAGTCACGATTCAGGGCTTCCAGCTTGGCTGTATGGCTGCGGTATTCCTCATCCACTTTCAGAAACTCAGTCTTGTTGGAATAGAAAGAAGGGTCAGCCAGTTTGGCCTCCAGTGCTGCCGTCTGAGTCTTCAGCTTATTGATTTCTTCTTCCAGCTTCTGAAATGCTTTCTGCTGTTTCTGATACTCCTTTTTCAGCGTATTCAGCTGGTCATTACTTACATTATTCTTTGGCGCGGCAGGCTTTTCTTCTTTCTTTACCACAGGCGCCTGCTTTGCGGCCTGCCCCTGCTCACGTTTCAGCTTGTCTTTATGCCATACGTCCCACTCTTCATATGAGCCATTGAACTGATTAATCTTTCCGTCTTCTATGTTCCATATCTTATTGGCCGTGCGGCTGATAAAATAACGGTCGTGCGATACGATGATGAGTGTACCCTTGTATTTATTGAGGGCATCTATGAGCATCTCTACCGACTGCATATCCAGATGGTTGGTAGGTTCATCCAGCAGCAGGAAGTTGCCTTTTGCAGCTATTACTTTTGCCAGCGCTACCCTTGCCTTCTCACCACCCGACAGTACCTTAATCTTCTTGAACACATCATCGCCGCTGAAGAGGAAGCAGCCCAGTAGCTGACGCAGCTCCAGCTCCGTTTTACCGCTACCACAGCGCTTCATTTCTTCCAGTATTTCCAGCTCTACATTCAGCGATTCCAGCTGATGCTGTGCATAAAAACTCTCCTCTACATTGTGCCCCCACTTGCGCTCGCCCTCTATAGACTCCTGCCCTGTTATTATGCGCAGCAGTGTAGACTTACCCTTACCGTTGGCACCTATGAGCGCTATTTTATCGCCACGGTCTATTTCAGCATCCGCATTGTCCAGTATCGTAAGCGGACCATAACGCTTGCTTACCCCTGCAAGGGTACAGATAATTTTACCCGGCTGTATGGCTACATCAAAGTTGATGTTCATAACAGGGATAGAAGTATCCGGCGCCTCAATGATATCCAGTTTATCCAGCCGCTTGATGGCGCTCTGTGCTGCTGCTGCCTTGGTAGCCTTTGCTCTGAATCGTTCTATGAAACGCTCCTGCTGGCGTATATAATCCTGCTGATTTTCAAAGGCACGCTGCTGCAGCTCCATCCGCTCGGCCTTCTCCTGCTGATAAAAGGTATAGTTACCGCTGTACTGATGCAGATCGCGCTGCCACACCTCTACTATTTTGGTTACCATACGGTCCAGGAAGTAACGGTCGTGCGATACAATAACCACACTGCCCGGATAGCCAATCAGATAACGTTCCAGCCATTCTATTGACGGAAGGTCAAGGTGGTTGGTAGGTTCGTCCAGCAGCAACAGCTCCGGCTGCTGCAGCATCATTTTGGCCAGCAGCACACGCATACGCCAGCCTCCGCTGAACTGGTCATATGGCCGCTGGAGGTCGGTAGTAGAAAAACCGAGTCCCTCCAGTACCTCAGCAGAGCGGTGTTCCATCTCATAACCACCCGCCACCTCAAAGTCGTGCAGGGCATGACTGTAAGCATCCAGCAATGCAGCATCATCGGGTTTGGTTTCCAGCTCCTTTATCAGGCGGTCCATTTCCTTCTCTATCTCATGTGCACGCTCAAAAGCCTGCATCCCCACCCTGAGTATAGACTCGCTGGTAGAAAAGCTGAGCAGATCCTGATTGAAAAAACCCAGGTTTACATCTTTAGGTTTATTGATACTGCCTGCATCTGGTGTATATGCCCCGGTCATAAGGCGCAGTAGTGTACTCTTACCGGCACCATTAGGCCCTACAAGGCCTATACGCTCTCCGGTATGTATCTGCCAGCTGGCATCTTTTAATATCTCTCTTGCACCAAATGAAAAGGTAATATTCTGTAATGAGATAAGCATAGGGCCGCAAAATTACAAGTAATGACGGAATGAAAAGCCCGTAAAACAGGAAGATAGCATGAGCTGTCTAAGTTTTTCGGGCGGCTAAACCTTATCCGGTTGTTATCGCCGCCTAATTGAGATGTTATTGCCCGTTGCAGGCATATTCCCGACAATACTTACGGGTACCTTTATAATGCGTAAATTCCATTTGAATGAAATATATTTTACATATTGCGGCTTCGCTCACACTTGCAGCATTAGCTCCTACCGCTGTTTTTGCACAGTGCTCCACTGCCACAAACATAATGACGGTAGCCGGCAACCATACTCCGGGCTATTCCGGCGATGGAGGCCCGGGTACTGAGGCGCAAATGGGGAGTCCATATGCAGTAGTCTCTGATGCTGCAGGTAATGTGTTCATTGCAGATTATACCAACAATGTGGTGCGCAAACTGAATATATATGGCATTATGAGTACGGTAGCCGGTACCGGTGAGCCTGGATATAATGGAGAGAATCATTATGCAACTGAATCGCGCCTTAACGGCCCTTCCGGCCTGGCAGTAGATGCTATAGGGAACTTATACATTGCAGACAAGTTTAATGAAAGAATACGTAAGGTAGATTACCATACCGGCAGAATGACCACTGTAGCCGGCAATGGCCTGCATGGCGGCTGGCTGGGAGCGGCCTTCGGTAACGGAGGACCTGCAACAGCTGCTGCGCTTACCTATCCCGTATCCGTAACGCTGGACTGCAGCGGGAATATGTATATAGCTGACAATGGCAGCCAGACAGTACGTAAAATAGATACTGCAGGTATCATCACCCGGTTTGCCGGTACACATGCCGGTGGCTATAACGGTGATGGTATTGCTGCTACTGCAGCCAGGCTTAACAGCCCGCGAGGATTAGCTACCGACTGTGCCGGAAATGTATATATAGCTGATGCATGGAATAACCGTGTACGTAAAGTAGATGCCGGAGGTATCATCTCCACATTTGCCGGCAATGGCACAGCCGGATATAGCGGCGATGGCGCACCTGCGGGTTCTGCTTCTCTATGGATACCATGGGGGCTGACACTGGATGCCTGCGGCAATTTGTACATATGCGATTACAATAACAATGCTGTACGTAAAGTAAGTGGCGGATACATCACCACATTTGCCGGCAGAAATGAGCGCGGCTATACCGGTGACGGAGCGCAGGCCGACTCTGCACGTATATACCTGCCCAGTGGCGTGGCTATAGATGGCAGTAACAATATTTTCGTAGCAGATTATGGCAACCTTGTAGTACGCTACATAGGTACTTCATTAACTGCTGCCAGGTCTTTTGCCGGAGGAACCACTCAAAGTATATACACCTGTCGCAATGCAGCTCCGGTATCAGTAGATGCTGTGATGACCATACCTGATGCACAGGAAGGCAAAACCAATACATGGACAGTAGCCATACAGCCTGCACATGGAACACTGGCCGGCTTTGAGCATGATGCAGTTACCGCACAGAAAGGCGCTGCCAACCCAGAGGGATTAACATACAAGCCGGAAGAGAACTTTACCGGCATGGACGAGTTTACAGTAAAGGTTACTGATGGTACTACATCGGCCTATTCTACCATAACGGTGTTTGTAAGAGATGCACCAGATGCGGGAACAATAACCGGCAATGCCATATCTGCTACCAGTACTCAGATGGTCAATGCTACCGGTACTCCGGGTGGCGTGTGGAGCAGCAGCGATAATACAATAGCTACCATTAACAATGACGGTCTTGTAACGGCTGTAGCCAACGGAGTAGTGACTATATCATATACACTGGAAACCAGCTGCGGCCAGCGTGCGGCAACTACAACTTATATAGCACAGACCCGTGAGCTGAATAATGCGGAATTAATGGTATTCCCTAACCCTAACAAGGGTGCGTTCAGAATAAATTTCACTGCGACTAAGGCCGGAAACATGCAGCTGTCTGCTACTGACGTATCTGGCCGGGTAGTATACCGCCAGCAGATAACTGCTAATGAAGGCGTAAATACTGTGGAAATAAATATGCCTGAAAATGCATGCCGTCCCGGACTGCTGCGTTTTGTACTGGCAGATGATAAAGCACATACACATGATGCAGCTACTGTGCTGATTGTAGAATAATGTTATCTTTACCATACCACAAAACAGGCAGGTCTGGGGTGCATACTCCAGACCTGCCTGTTTTGAACGGGTAATATAATTTTTGATTAGATTTTCTTTGACTAAAATATACCCCTTATGCGTAGAAACATATTATTGTGTGTACTTACAGTATTACTATACAGCTGTAATGAACAGACGGAAACAAATGAGGCCCGCCTTCACCGCTTCTATACCTGGTATGTAAAAAATGCAGCGAATGCCCCCAGCAGGTGGGAACTTAATCAGGATACACTGAAAGAATACTGCAGCCCTTCCTTTCTAAAGAATATATTCAGCGATTCAGCTCTTGACTATGATCCACTATTATCTGCCGATAAATTCAACGAACGCTGGGCAGAAAACATAACTATAGCCAATGGCGCTAAGGGAAGCGCTAAGGTGTACAGGATTCATTTCATCAAAGATAAAGCCCACCACAGCCACAATATACTGGCTACTATGAGTAAAGAGCGCGGATTCTGGAAGATAGATTATGTAGAGGATATAAAGTAAAGGGTGCCCGTTTCATCTGGCATTAATTTCTTCTATCTTCGTTAGGGAAATATTCCATGACGACGCAGAAGGTAATACTATATGCAAGGCTTTACTATACCACAGTGCTGCCCATAACAGCTCTGACTTTTGCTTTGCTACCTTTATATATGGGCCATGCGTTTCAGTGGCATTTGTATGTAACTGTCCCTTTGTGTGTACTATCCCCGATAGCCGTATTAATATCCGGCATCATTATTTCGGACAAGTGGCTGATACCGTGGGCATACCTGAATGTAAATGATGTGGCTGAACTGAAAAAAGCGAGTGGCATTACCGGAAATAATACATTTCAGCCTGAACGTGTGAGTAATGAGCAGATAAAAGCTGCCATTATGAAACGCCTTAGTGAATATACATTTGAAGATGATCCTGACGTATTGCCTGAAACAGTACTCTATAACAAACCACCCTTGAAACAACAGGCAGTAATTATGAGTATTATCATGCTGTTGCTGTCGCTGATACCACTGTTTATATATCCATCAGAAATGGTACTGCTTCTGCCACCCATAATACCAGCTGTAGTTACCGCATACTTATACTTCCGATACGCTGATAGCAGGCCGTTACTTACATTATCAGAAAAAGGCATTGCTACGAAAAGCATATTTATACCATGGCAAAGCATTAGTGAGTGCAGAATAATACGCAACAAACAGATGCGGCTGTATGTGTATTATGAATCACAGAGCCGGAGCATAACAATAGATAACCTGAACAGGAGTGCTGCCGCCATCAATCACCTGTTGCATGTATATGAGCAAAGGTACCGGGCTAGGAACCGGGCAATAAAGTAACTCATGCACCTACCACACAATGGCCTCACACCTCCCTACCCTGCATGCTTCTTCAGCTTAATGATTACCATCTTAGATGTAGGAGTATTACTCTTGTCGGCAGTACTATCTATTGGTACGAGCACGTTGGTCTCAGGGAAATAGGTGGCCGTACATTGCTCAGCAGTGTTAAATGGCACTATGATAAAGTTGTGCGCTACACGCTCCACACCACCATGATAGTTATACAAATCTACCCTGTCCCCACCTTTAAAGCCCAGACGGCTAATGTCCTTCTCATTCATAAAGATAACCCTGCGCTCATTAAACACACCACGATATCGGTCGTTGAGACCATAAATAGTGGTATTGAACTGGTCATGGCTACGTAGTGTCTGCATCATCAGCTCATCCGGTGCCAGCTTTGTAAAGAGTACATCTGACCGGGTAAAATTGGCCTTACTTGTCTTTGTATTGAATTTCCCTTCACGGGCACCATTAGGCAGGTAAAAGCCCCCCAGTATTCGTGCACGTTTATTATAATCCTGAAAACCGGGAATGGTAAGCTCTATATCATTACGTATGTAGTCATAGTGCTGCATATACAGATCCCAGTTTACCTTAGAGCGGCTACCCAGAGTAGCTTTTGCCAGTCGCGCCACTATAAGCGGCTCTCCCAGCAGCTGGTCAGATATCGGCTTGAGCTTTCCTTTAGACATCTGCACCACCCCCATAGAGTTTTCGCAGGTTATAAACTGAGCTTCCCCATTCATGATATCCAGGTCGGTATGCCCGCAGCAGGGCAGTATCATAGCCTCGCGCCCATGTATCAGATGGCTGCGGTTCAGCTTGGTAGACACATGTACTGTAAGGTCTGTACGGCGCAGCGCTTCGGCGGTATAAACAGTATCGGGCGTAGCGCTGAGGAAGTTCCCTCCCATGGCAAAAAATACTTTTGCCTTGCCCTCATGCATGGCATGTATAGCCTCTACCACATCATACCCATGCTCCTGCGGCGGACGAAAGCCATATACACGCTCTATATCGTCCAGCAGCTTCTGTGGCGGCTTTTCATTAATGCCCATGGTACGATCGCCCTGTACATTACTATGCCCACGTACGGGGCATGTACCGGCGCCGGGCTTACCAATGCTGCCCTTCAGCAGCAGCAGATTTACGACTTCCTTAATAGTATCAACTGCATTTTTATGCTGTGTGAGTCCCATAGCCCAGCAGGCTATGATGCGCTTCTTAGTACGGAATACTTCGGCCGTCTGCTTTATCAGCTCCAGTGATACACCCGATGCTTCTGCCAGCTGTGCTACATCATAACGGCGTATACCTGATAAAAAATCTTCGTATCCTGTAGTGTTTGCTTTGATAAACTCATGATCAAACACAGTACCGGGAGCCTGCTCTTCTGCCGCCAGCAGCAGCAGCTCTATGGCTTTGATCAGCGCCATGTCGCCATTCAGGCGCACCTGCAGGAAGATGTCTGTAAGACGGGCTTTAATACCCAGCGCACCTTTTACCGTCTGTGGGTTACTGAAGCTGATAAGCCCTGTTTCCGGCAGCGGATTTACGGATATAATGGTAGCGCCATTCTCCTTTGCCTCCTGCAGCGCACTCAGCATACGGGGGTGATTCGTACCCGGATTCTGCCCAAGAATGAAGATGACTTCTGCCTTGCCAAAATCCTCCAGCTTCACAGAGCCCTTACCTATACCTACCGACTCTATAAGTGCCACACCACTGGACTCATGACACATATTGGAGCAGTCGGGCAGATTGTTGGTGCCATACTCACGGGCAAACAACTGGTACAGGAATGCGGCTTCATTGCCGGTGCGACCGGAGGTATAAAATATAGCTTCGTCGGGCGAGGCCAGCGAATTCAGCTTGTGTGCTATTTTAGTAAACGCATCATCCCACGATATGGGCTGATAATGTGTGGCACCCTCAGGTAGGTACATAGGCTGTGCTATGCGGCCTTTCTTCCCTATCTGATAATCATTGAGCTGTGCCAGGTCATATACAGAGTTCTCGCGAAAGAAGTCGGCAGTGAGCTTTTTGGTAGTAGCTTCTTCTGCAATGGCTTTTGCGCCATTTTCGCAATACTCGGCCACCTTTGAGCGATGCCCGTCAGGGTCTGGCCAGGCACAGCCGGGGCAGTCAAATCCATCCTTCTGATTAAGGGCCAGCAGTGCCTTCATACCCCGTGCCACATCCATCTCGCCAAACACATGCTTTGCAGAGGATATAACCGCAGGAATACCCGCAGCCGTGGTTTTGGCTTCTGTAAGGTGAAGGTCGAGAAGGGATTCCGGGTTCTCGGCATTAGGCAGCTTATCGTTAATCTGGTCCATAATCTGGTATTGCAAACAACAACTCCAAATATACCCAACATTTGGCAATCAGTGGTATAAGCAGTGACACTATCCGTCCCAGACACCCTATTTATAAGTCAATCCTGCAAGTACAGGAAAGTGATCGGAAGGATACCTGCCATGATAGCTGTCGCTGAGTATGCCCCAGCGGCTTACAGTAAAATGCCCTGAAATGAAGATGTGGTCTATTATCTCATTCCCCTGCAGCTGCCTGCCAAATGCCTGAAAGGTGGGATTGTGTGCATAGGGATGTGCTGCCAGTGTATAGGTATCTTTCAGCAGCGCCGATGCAGCAATGCTTTTGTACCATGTACTGGCATGCCCGCCATTAAGGTCGCCCATAAAGAGTACCATACCATCCCCGGCAATAGCCTTTATCTGTTTTAATATCAGCCGGCTGCTCTCCTCCCGGGCCCGCACGCCCTGATGGTCATAATGTGCATTAAACACCCACACATCCTTTGCCGACAGCCTGTCGTGCAGCTTTACCCATGAGCATATGCGTTTGCAGCATGTTGCATCCCAGCCTTTTGATGGCTTGTGGGGCGTTTCAGACAGCCAGAAGTCGCCCTTATCCTCTAAGGTAAATCGCTCCTTTCTGAAAAACAGCGCAGCATGCTCTCCCGCCTCCTTACCATCATCCCGCCCCACCCCATAGCGGGCATACTCAGGTAGCGCAGCAGTCATATCATTTAGCTGTGACTCAAGACCTTCCTGTGTTCCCAGTATATCGAACTGATGAAAACGTATAAGCCCTGCTACAACAGGCGCTCTGTCTGCCCACAGGTTACCGGTATCTGCACTGTTATTATACCGCAGATTGAACGTGCCCACTATCAGTGACTGCCCCTGCACGCTATAGGGAAGCAGACATATAAGGATGAGACACAGGATGTGCATGAGTGAAGGAAATGTTGTCTGCCAAAGATAGAGAATGTTATCACTGCTATACAGGGCGTGGACGCTCTCTGCCACCTTACGTCCCGGCTCTGATTATTACCAATGAGGTCTTTGCAAGAAACATTACAAGGTATGCATGCGCAGATATTCGTACTCTTTTCCGCGCTGCCATGACACTGAATATTCCATATAACCGGTCAAATAGTTGAACATGAGCTTCCGCTCCCGATATGGAAACTCTTCAAAAATGAGTATACTGCCAATGGTATCTACCGTCGTCAATCTGAAAAGCCACTTTACGGAGAACACCATTGAGACAGCAGCATCATTCTCCACAACCACTGGTACATTTGCCTCAAAAGTGGTGTCTTTCTGTGTTAGCGAGGTGAGAGAAGGAAATTCAGAAATGTGTCCCGAGGCAGATGTTATCTTCCATATCTGTGAGCTTCTGGCTGCCAGAGCTGTATATGCGGATGAGGGCCATGTTGTAACATGTATCTCTATGTAAGCCGTATCATTATCAGCCCGCACCATTACCTTATAGTCGCCCGGCTGAGCATACTTGTGATATTCCCCTTTATTACCTCTAACCATTGTCCCATCGCCAAAATACCAGACTACAACAGGCACATGTCCTGTATCGAACGCATTCTCAGTGATAACATAAAAATAAGTATCCAGATCTGTGAACCCACCTCCGGAATAGCTGGCAGTAACAATTCTGGTGGACTTTGTCGCAAGTTCAACATAGGTAGGCTGCTCCTGTTTGGAACAGGATAGCACCGTCATAAGCAACATGGTAAAAAGAGAAATGTAAAGCGATTTCATAAGTGTATTCAAAGGTTTAAAAACGACGATATATGCCAAACTGCAAATACAGCGTCAAAACAGACGGTTAGTTCGCCCCGCATAAAGATAAAGATAGAGACATACCCACACTCCACCGGATATATTACTGAACTTTCTGCGCATCAGGATAAGCCATTATAAGGTACGCATACGCACAAACTCAGCTTCTTTTCCTTGATTCCTGTCTACAATATATTCCATATTGCCATAGACATAGTTAAACGAGAGCTTTCGTTCCCTACTGGGAAACTCTTTGAAAATAAGGGTGTTGTCCGCAGCAACCACACGGGTCAGTATAAAACGTCTGGTCCTATCCGGGAAGCGCAATGAGACACGGGCATCGTTTTCCACAATTACGGGCACATCTATCTCAAATGTGGTGTCACTGGGAGTACGCGACGTAATAAATGGAAAATCCAGTACGGAGCCATGAACAGCCTCTACCATCCACATCTGTGAGCTTCTGGCAGCCAAAGCAGTATAAGAAGAAGTGGGCCATGCTATAACATGCCGTTCTATATAAGCCGTATCATTATCGGCCCGCACCATTACCTTGTAGTCGCCGGGTTGGGTGTACTTGTGGTTTACTTCTGTATAACCAACAGAAGTTGTCCCATCTCCATAATCCCAGACAATGGCGGGTACATGCGAAGTATCAAACTTATTTTCTACAGTAATATAAAAATGTGTATTCTGTTCTGTAAACTCATCACCGTAATATCCTGCAGTAAGTATCCTTGTGGACTTCTTAGCCAGCTCATCATAGCTGGGCTGTTTTTGTTTGGAGCATGAGAGTACAGACACAAATAGCGCCGCTGTAATAAGGGCGTAATAAACTGGCTTCATAAGCGTGTATATCGGGTATTGGGTAAAATAATGCTATTAGTCCTGCAAATATTGTACCAAAAGAGCCGGAAACAGTTTAGCACTAAGCAAAATCATCTCATCACTGTACAACATTCCCTTTAGCGCAATTCAAAATATCACACGCAGAATGCTACCCATGAAACCCAAGGACACAGCTATGCAACGAAATATTGTATCGCAGCCCAGTACAAGGGCAAGCCCAGCGTAATATTCAAAGGGAAAGTAATACCCAGTGCCATGGGTATATATAATCCGGCATCTGCCTCGGGTGCGGCCTGCTTCATGGCTGCCGGCACAGCTATATAAGAGGCACTGGATGCCAGTACTGCTATCAGCAACCTTTCTCCCTCCGGCAGCCCCAGCCAGCCGGTGATGCATACACTCAGCAGCCCGTTAACCAGGGGAATAATTACTGCAAATGCTGTCATAAACAAACCATACTTCCTGAATGCAGCAAAACGCTTTGCAGCAATCATGCCCATTTCCAGAAGAAATATTGAAAGGAAGCCTTTGAAAATATCGGTAGTGAAGGGCCTTATACCTTCTGCCCCTTTGGCATCAGATATAAGCCCGATAATAAGGCTGCCGGTAATGATAAAAACAGAGCCATTGGTAAGTGATTCATGCAGTATTTTTTTCAGGTCAGTCTTTGCGCCTGATGTGCCATACCGCCTCATAAGCACTACCCCTATCATAATGGCAGGAGCCTCCATCAATGCCATGGCGGCTACCATATGACCTCCGTAATGCACATTCATACTATCCAGAAAAATAGATGCTGTAACAAATGTCACTGCACTTACAGAGCCATAGGTGGCGGCAATAGCGCCGGCATTTTCTGCAGTCAGCTTACGCTTCAGTATGAAAAAGGTATAGACCGGCACAGCTGCAGCAAATATCATGCACACTGCCAGCGCAATTATTATATCCTTATCAAAAGTGCTGTGCGTAAGCTCCTGCCCCCCCTTAAAGCCGATGGAAAACAGCAGATAAATAGAAATGAATTTTGAAGAAGACTTAGGTATTTCCAGATCACTTTTTAACAGGCTGGCAAGGATACCGAGGACAAAGAATAGTAGTGTAGGGTTTGTAATGTTACTGATAAGCAGATTGCTGTTCATAAATAAACTGGTATTGAAAATGAGAAGCAGGTAGCCATGCCGGATAATTGCACAGCTACCTGCCGGCTTACTATCCCGGAAGCAATATGACATGGTATACTCCGGGAGTAAAATATGATGCCTTGTACAATGGTAGCACTATGGTGTTACTGCCCCTGCCCTGCACTAAAAGCCTGCTTGCCATCCATCAGGTACAGATTTTCAGTCTTTATTACCTCAAGCCCCCGGTTGTGTATCTTTTGCATCAGATCTATTACCGCCTGATTACTTACACCCTGCTGCGGTGTTCTTATAAACCGGCAACGCCAGTGGTCGGTGCAGTATGTTTCAGGAAACCCGTTGGGCCACACTTTAGTACCTCTGTTGGTAATCATCTGCAACTCCATGCCGCTTGCACTGATATCTTTGAGGTGAGACGCAAGCACCTCAGGATCTTTATCCTTGAAGCAGAGAAAAATATCTGCTCCTACCAGCTCTCTTACAGCAGGTGCTACATCACGGGGTTTTATATTGAATGATTTGCTGCCATTCATATAACTCACAGCAGGCAACTGCTGTGGCTTCAGCCCAAGACGTACAATAACCGCATTGGCAAACTCCTGTGTTCCCACCAGCTCCTGCGAAACAGCTTTATTGTAGACATCTCCGGTATGTACACCATCTTCTATTGTTCTGAGCCATGCATTGTGTATTTTTTCTGCCACATCGGCCTGCCCTATATATACCAGCATCTGCACTGCTGCCAGTATCAGACCTGAAGGATTGGCCTTATTCATACCGGCAATATCGGGTGCAGAACCATGTATAGCCTCAAACATGGCAAACCCAGCACCTATGTTGGCACTACCTGCCAGCCCTACTGAGCCGGTAATCTGGGCTGCAACATCGCTCAGTATATCTCCGTAAAGGTTGGGCATTACTATTACATCAAACACCTCCGGTGTTTCTGCAAGTTTAGCGGCACCTATATCTACTATCCAGTGTTCCTTTTCTATTTCAGGATACTCCTTACCTATTTCATCAAATATTTTGTGGAAAATACCATCCGTCATCTTCATGATATTATCCTTTGTGAAGCAGGTCACCTTCCTGCGCCCGTAGGCTTTGGCATACTCAAAGGCATACCTTACTATTTTCTCGGTACCGGGTCTTGATATGAGTTTCAGGCATTGTACTACCTCATCAGTCTGCTGGTGTTCTATTCCTGCATACAGGTCTTCTTCATTTTCCCTTATAATCACCACATCCATTACAGGATGCTTCGTATGAACAAAGGGATGATAAGAAACACAGGGTCTTACATTTGCATATAATCCCAGCACCTTCCTGGTGGTCACATTAAGGCTCTTATATCCGCCCCCCTGTGGAGTAGTAATAGGTGCTTTCAGAAATACTCTGGTACTCCTCAGTGATGCCCATGCCTGATTGCCGATACCTGAAGTATTGCCACTCAGATACACCTTCTCGCCTATTTCTATTTCTTCTGTTTCCAGCCTTGCACCAGCAGCGTTAAGTATGCGCAATGTAGCTTCCATTATTTCAGGGCCTATGCCATCGCCATGTGCTACTGTAATCTTCGTTACAGTTGAAATCTTAGTGTCAGCATGCTGCTTCTGTGATAATGTTACCTGATCGTTCATTGTTTGTTTTTTATGGTTAAATCAATATTCTGTTGCTTTACCTTTTGTCTGTTTGCCTCCTTTAGCTCATTAAGCTTCTTCTTTACCGGCTCACTGGAAACAGCCAGTATCTGCGCTGCCAGTATACCGGCATTATGCGCGGCATTCACTGCTACTGTAGCTACAGGTACATCATTCGGCATCTGTACTATAGAGAGCAGGGAATCCCATCCGTCTATAGAATTTGAAGATTTTACCGGAACACCTATTACAGGTACTGTAGTGAGCGCTGCCATCATTCCCGGCAGGTGCGCTGCACCACCTGCACCCGCTATAATGATACTTATGTTCCGTTCCTCCAGCGAGCGGGCGTATTCATACATATAGTCAGGACTGCGGTGTGCAGATACTACTACAAATTCATACTCAATTCCCATTTGTTCCAGCACCACAGCTGCGGGACTCATTATGAGCGCGTCAGAACTGCTGCCCATTATTATACCTACCTTTTTATGCATAGCTTTCTTTTAAGAGATGTTTGATTATTACCGATTTTGAGATAGCCTCTTCCCGCTGAATATCTGTAATGGTTATGTGTCCCATTTTGCGTCCTTCCACGCCTCCCTTTTTACCATACCAGTGCAGGTGTACATCATTCGTACAGAGTATAGTTTTGAGCGCTTCGGTTATTGCATGCTTTCTGTGTGCAGCAGGCTCCAGTATGTTCATCATCACCGATGGGGAAACCGTTTGTGTACTACCCATTGGCAAACCGAGTATAACCCGTAACTGCTGTTCGAACTGGGAAGTTTTAGCGGCCTCTATTGTATGGTGCCCACTATTATGCGGCCGGGGCGCCAGCTCATTGACATATATTTTACCATTACCTGCTATAAACATTTCTACGGCCATAATGCCTGTGAGATCTACCGCCTCTGCTACTTTGGTAGCAAGACTGCAAACCCTGATCGCAGTTTCCTCATCCAGTCCGGCCGGGCATATCTGGAAGTCCAGCAGCATTCTTTCTTTATCAAAAATCATAAGTACCGGGTCATAACACTCTATTACCCCTCCTTCATTTCTTGACACAATAACAGATATCTCCTGCTTTACATCTACAATCTCTTCCAGCACGCATGGCTCATCAAAAGCCGCTGACAGATCTTCCACAGTCCTCAGCATCAGTACCCCTTTACCATCGTATCCCTGTGTGCATTTCTTCAGTACCCCCGGCAGCTTATCTGCATAGTTCATCAGCTCATTTCTGTCGGCTACCAGCCAGCCCATTGCTACGGGTATGTTGTGCTCTTTCAGGAATTGCTTCTGCACATACTTGTCCTGTATTATTTCCAGGGTATCGGGTGAAGGGTAAACCTTTACCCCCATATCCTTCAGTGCACGCATAGCCTCAATGTTCACGGCCTCCTTTTCAATGGTTACAATGTCCAGCTCCTTACCAAATCTCACCACATCATCAAAACTCATTGGGTCGCCACATGTAAATGAGGAGCTGTATCTTGCACACGGGGAATGTGTGCTCTTGTCCATCACAGCTACATCAAGACCAAAATCAATAGCATACCTCAGTAACATGGCTCCCAGCTGGCCGCCTCCCAGAATTCCTATTTTAAGATCGTCAAACATATACTGCCTGTTTTTTTTGATGGTGCAAATTTCTATCGGAGGTGCCATAAATTTTTATTTAACTTTAATATGCAAACCATAAACATTATTTATGAATTACACACTACACCAACTGAAGATATTTGTGAAAGTGACGCAGACAGGGAGCATTACAAAAGCTGCTGAAGAGCTTCACCTCACCCAGCCTGCAGTATCTATCCAGCTGAAGAACTTTCAGGATCAATTTGAAATACCCATTACAGAAGTAGTAGGCAGGCAGCTTTATGTAACAGATTTCGGCAGGGAAATAGCCGCCACTGCAGAGCAGATACTGGAGGGGGTAAATACGCTGAACTTCAAGACACATGCGCATCTGGGACAACTTACGGGCAGATTAAAAATCTCTATCGCATCTACCGGAAAATATGTAATGCCCTACTTTCTCACAGACTTCCTGAAACTACATCCCGGCGTGGAGCTGCTGATGGACGTTACCAATAAAGCAAAAGTCATTGAAAGTCTGGAGCGGAATGAGGTTGATTTTTCCCTCGTTTCCGTATTGCCTGATACCCTTACGGTGAACCATATAAAGCTCATGCAAAACAAACTCTTCCTGATAGCCAACCGCGAAAACGAGTTCAGAAAAAAAGCCTACGACAACAGCATTTTTGAAAAGCTGCCACTCATATACCGGGAGCAGGGATCTGCCACAAGAATGGTAATGGAGCGTTTTGTGCAGGAAAATAAAATACCTGTTCTGAAAAAGATGGAGCTTACCTCCAATGAAGCGGTGAAACAGGCTGTAATTGCAGGTCTGGGTTCTTCTATAATGCCACTGATAGGCATTAAGAATGAGCTAATCAATAATGAGCTTCAGATAATACCGGTAAAGAAATTCCCAATCCGTACCCACTGGCATCTTATATGGCAGAAAAATAAAAAATTCTCTGCTGCCGCCAGCCTTTATCTGGAATACCTGAAGAAAGAGAAAGACAATATCATACACAATAAGTTCGAATGGTTTGAACAGTACTAGCAAACGCCTGGCAGGCTTTATTCTATTACCACAGGAGATACCAGTACATATTTTGTATTAAACAAAGCATACTGAAATCATTAACTTGCAGTAACAAAAAACGCTGTTATGAGAAAAAAGTCTCCGGTAATAGTACTGACAATGCTTACAGCTATTATGGCTACCAACTCCTGCGTACACCAGCCCTATGTAATGCCAGAAGACCAGCGCACCGGCGACCCTGACATATGTTTTGAGCGGGATATACTCCCCATATTTCAGAGCAACTGCGCTAAAAGCGGCTGCCACGATGCGGCATCACATGAAGAGGGTTATGTGCTGGACAATTATGCCAACATTGTAAAGAAAGGAATATACCCTGGCAATCCTGCAGCCAGCGACATCTACCAATCCATTACCACAGCTACCGGCGAAGATTTCATGCCGCGCGATGCGCCCGCCCTGTCTGCGGCATCGGTAAGCCTTATAAAGCGCTGGATACTGGGCGGCGCTATAGATGGGGGTACTGCCTGCAGCACTAACACATGCGATACCAACAACTATACCTATAGCGGCGCCATAGCGCCACTGATGCAATCGCACTGCGTAGGCTGCCACAGTGCTGCCAGCGTACCCGGCGGCGCGCTTAACAACTACAGCAGTGTAAAGAACGCTGCTGTCAACGGCAATCTGATAGGCGACATTTCGCACGAGGCCGGCTACAACCCCATGCCAAAGGGCGGCACCAAACTATCTGACTGCCAGATAACGCAAGTGAAAAAGTGGGTAGCCGCAGGCGCACTGAATAACTGATGTGTTGTATTATCACCACACATGCCTGATAACTTTAGTATAATGGCATATTAGGTTTAAGGATAATTTCGTTTACTGTATAAGTAAAGACAGCCAGAGAAAATGCAGCTGTTACTAAAACATATGCACCTTCAAGATTCAAACCACTATGAAAAAACTACTCACAATTTTGTGCATTGCCTTATGTCTTACTGGTATAGCTAAAACCCGGCATGATACATGCAGCAAACAGCAATTGAACAATACTGTAGCGCTCTCGCTCACCTTTACAGAATTTCCCAGAGTAGAAAAGCTATTTGCATTTACCTACACATTCGGGTCCCTGCATATTGCCGATCAGTTTGGCCTCTATTACTACCGTTCTCTGGGCAACAACTGGAGAGCCATGGCCGGATATTCTGCCTGGAATACCATCCCCGGCCTGGCTGATGAAGTGTATGGCAAGGGGGGCGTGTTAGAAATACCCGGCAAGCCCCATCACTATGAGAGCGGCTCGCTTATCTACTACTCCCGCTACAAAATGTGCGACCTCGGTCTCTTACATCGTTTCCAGCTACACCAAAGGCACAAACTCGATGCCGGCATTGCAGCCTCTTATGCATGGGGTGTCAACTCCTATGTGGACACCGTTATTGTTACCAGTAGCTGGGAGGGATTGCTGTACGCCCACTTTGCCAAAGCTTCCTATTGGGGTGGCCTTGCTACCGTCAATTATGACTATCTGCTCATTCCCCGCTTCCTGAATGTTGGCGCAGGCCTCCGCTTTCGCAAGTATGCAGGTTTCTATTCTCCGCAGACAGACTATGACTTTCATATCTCAGTTAATTTCTGATACTACCCATTACCCATGAGTAACCTGCTTATGAAAAATATGCTCTTCATACTATTGCTATTAATACCGGCATGTAGTACTGCACAGATATTTGATGAAAAGGATGTAATACCCGCTTACACACTAAAACATACCTCATTCTATAATCATACACTTGCAGACAGTTTTGCGCATAGAGGTGATAGTCTGAATGCCAGCGCTGCTTTCCTTAATGTAAGCCCATACTATTACTTTTTTGAGGAAGAAACTCCTACTACTATAGATACTCTTTTTGACAAGATGTTGCTAACCCGCGATGCACGGACAGTATACAGGGAGCGATTTTTGAATGTATGGCAGGAAAAGCGAAGCGAGACATACAATATGTTTCAACGGATGTATCAGGAAGACCAGAAGGTGAGATGGAAGCTGGACCACTGCACCGACAGCCTCAGCTATGCTCTTACCTTACAGAAAATGATGCACACAGATAGCGCGCGGGCCGATACCCTGTACAGCTACGTAAAGCTGCACAACTGGCCCACACTCTACAATGGTGCCATGTATGCACAAATAATAGCAGTACACGATCATTCCCGGTACGCATATTACATACCTGTTATTAAAAAGGCTGTAACTGAAGGGAAAGCGTCCCTTTCTATCTACAACCTGATAATGAGCTACTACGCTGCCGCAGAAAAGGGATGGAATAAAATATTAAATACGCCCAACAAAATAACCATTGATGTGAGCAGTCTTATACAATTCAAAATGCCTGACACCCAGACATTGCAGCAAATCCGTATGCAGTCTCATACCCACTGTCCTATAAAGTATGTAGTACTGATATACGAGTCTGACAATATAAAGGATCAGCAGACCTGGTTCAGAACCTATTGTGAAAAGTCAAAAGCGTCTGACGAAAATGCAGCTACTTATGTACACGACATAATCATAGAAGGCAGCTGCACTTTCAACAAAGACCTGACGATACTTCACCAGCTACGACGGGGCAAATTGAAACGGATGATGCTGAATCTGGTGTATTAAATACACAGCGACCTAACGCTACAAATGCACCCGGCTCAACATATCTGTAAAGTGCATTCATGCGTTATATTGTATGCTATGAATAATCGGGGGGATACCCCTCTTATAACGTAAACAAAAAACAGTTCCTGAATGTCTGCCTGTAACCTCAATTGACAACATTCTAAAATCTACAAACATGAAAAAATATGGACTACTGTTAATACTGCTCACATCCTGCCACAATGCAACAAAGCAACCGGAAAAAGATGCAATAGATGACCATGCCGTATGCGCATGCAGCGCTCATCATGACCCCGTTAGACTGCAAGCCTCAATAGAACATGCGTTAACAACAGGAGACAAGTCATCATACAACAATGCTGCCATCGATTACGAACTCACTTTTCAATATGACAGATGGTTCTACCTGGCGTTCGTGTTCGGCAATAAGTATAATAGTAAGGAAGCCTTTTACGACATATACCATGCACTTACATCCACTACTATACAGGATTCTGTAGTTGCATTGGATAGCACATCTGCATCTGTAGCCTACTACTACTTAATGAAAGCCTATCAAATGGGACATGAGGATGCAACCAGAGAGAAAACAAGAATAGAAGAAAACTGCAAATGCAAACTGAACAAACCATCAGTGCTCCAAAACAGAGATGCGCTACGGGAACGTTAACTAAACACTGGCTTGAATCCGGCGCATCACCCTAGCCTAGGGCGTAGTGTCCACGCTACGTCACCTTGGCACCCCATCTCCAGACCGGTATTTTACACTACCCTTGTGCCATTGTATAACAGCAAAAAATTCAGTGTGACTTAATGCACATCGGGATATTTTCCTTGGACAACAAGAGTTTCCGACTATGCCAAGCGGATTAACTAAGCTTTTTTACAGCTACATCGATGTTTCTAACTTCAGATAGAATCAACGCAACAGTGCTTTTTATTGTTTGAGGATCTAGAGGTTGTTGAACCATTGCGGTTGAGTGTGCTACCTTTCCTCGTTCGCTGCCGAAAGACGACATCGTACTCAACCAAGTTGTGTCAATATTCGAATCTTCTAATCCAAGCGGAAGCAACATTTGTCTGAGATTTTCCTCTTTTATGCCATTGTTAGCTTTGAGCAGCCTAATATGATCGGTAAGAGCATCGTTTAATCTTTTTTCCAGTGATAATCCAGTAAGGTCTTTTTTACAAAAACACACCAATGCCGTTAGTACATTACTTTTCGTCCTATATAGCTTCCACTTTTGAAAAGCTTCCTTTGCTTTGGCTTCAGAAATTTGTTCAAAATACGCTTCAAGTTCAGCATGTATTAGAATAACGTAAGCTCTTAGATCATCACGTTGCTTACTTGTATAATTGCCTGTTTGACTTATTTCAGGCAAGTATGAGTTTTCTATTTGCGAAACTCTTCTGGTAAGTTGAGTGAAATATTTTGAATTCGCCATAATTGACCATTCTAAATATTCGGTATATTAATGAGTATTCCGCTGATTTCTTTCAAAGCAGTACCCCACGTAAAATATCTCTTTCTTGTTGGTTCGATGTTTTTAGTAGATGTTTCGAATGAATTCAAAAACTCCACATCTCTGTTGCATAAGTTAATGAATGCAGTCTTAATTTCTTGAGCATGGTTCTTACATGCATTCCGTATTGCCGGGTCAGAAAAATAGTAAACCATAATGTCATATATAGCTCGGTTAAAGCGACCCTGATATTCGTTGTCTTTCCATTTTCTGAACGTGTTTTCTCCCCATATACTGTATGAATAGTCAATAGCTTTGTCTAATTCGTCCGCACTCTCTCTTATCTCTGCCTCCTTTTGTTCCCAGTCCTTATTAAGATTTAGAACTGCTTCATCGAAGAAAGTCTTTAAATTACCTCGGTAGTCACTAATAAAATATTTGAAGGCGAAGTATCTAATTACTAACTCAATGTCTCTCATTCGATAGTCAGGCTTTTCAATATTTAGAACTTTTTTTATTTGAATGCTACCTACCGAGAACTCATCGGTAAAATCTATGAATGGGCCAGGATGTAGCGCCTGTCGTAATTCTTGAGGAGCTAGTGGTAAACTACCTGTATTCAGTCTAAGGAATACATTATAGAGGAATGCCTCATTGGGCCAATTTTTAATTACGATGGTTCTGATTGGTTGATTCTCAATAATAGTAGCAAAGTCTGTTAGATTTGGATCTTGCTGAATATCAATAAAAGATTTGCCATTAAGGTTTGCCAATGAGTCCAATCCTTTTAGTTTGAGTCTAGGGAATAAGTCATCGTCAATTGCGGAAAAAAACTGACGAATGCTCAATAAACGTTGTTTACCATCAATAACTACGTATGTTCCTTTTCGGTCTTTTCTTTCTGCTAATATAAGTTGGGGGATGGGTAATCCCAGAATTATCGACTCAATAAATCTACTCTTTCTTTTGTCGTCCCATGCTTCTCGACGTTGGTATTTTGGTTTCATGTCGATATTGAACCGGTCTAACTGGTTCACAATTGTTCCTGTTGTCCAATCGGTTGACCAAATCACAGCTTGCTGATATTCCGAGAAGTTGACTTTGACATCATCCTCATTTTCTTTACTAACGTTTTCGACTTCATCAAAAATTGACATTTGTTGCATAGGATATTATTTATTAGAACAAATGTATTGATTGTTGTTAATAATGTAATTGATATTGGTCAAAGCTCAGCTTGGCGTAGTGTCCACACTACATCACCTTGGCTCCATGTCTCCAGACCAGTGTATAACTCACATCACACCTACTTGTTCCCCAATAAAAAACAATGCTTCATGCCCCTTCGTGTTTAAACACAAAAAAGCCCGGTGCGCTATTACACGCATCCGGGCTCATCTACTCCATCATTCACCTGTCAGGCCTTCACTTCCTCATTCCTCATTGCCACTACTCCGTCAAACACATCTATCAGCACGGGCTTGCTCTTATCTATCTCTCCTCCTATTATCTTCTTACTGAGCAGATTTATTATGTCTTTCTGTATTACTCTCTTCAGCGGGCGGGCGCCATACTGCGGGTCAAAGCCCCGCTGCACCAGATAGTCCAGCGCATAGTCGGTAAACTCAAGGTTGATACCCTGCTGCTGTAACTGCTTCTTAAGCCCTTCCAACTGTATGCGGATGATACCTTTTATCTCCCTGCGCATGAGTGGGTGGAACATGATAATATCATCTACCCTGTTCAGGAACTCCGGCCTCATTGACTGTTTCAGCACCTCCATCACCTGCTCGCGGGTGGCCTCAGTTACCTGCTCCACATCCTTACCTTCCAGGTCGGCAAAGTTCTCCTGTATGATGTGGCTACCCATATTGCTCGTCATAATGATGAGCGTATTCTTAAAGTTCACCACACGGCCTTTGTTATCGGTAAGGCGGCCATCGTCCAGCACCTGCAGCAGTATGTTGAATACATCCGGGTGGGCTTTCTCTATCTCGTCCAGCAGCACCACACTGTAGGGCTTGCGGCGCACAGCCTCTGTAAGCTGGCCACCCTCATCATAGCCTACATAGCCGGGAGGCGCACCTACCAGGCGGCTCACACTATGCTTCTCCTGATACTCGCTCATATCTATGCGCGTCATCATGCTGTCATCGTCAAACAGTACCTCGGCCAGTGCCTTGGCCAGCTCCGTCTTACCTACCCCCGTTGTACCCAGGAATATGAAGGAACCTATAGGCTTGCGCGGGTCCTGTAGCCCGGCCCTGCCCCGGCGTATGGCATCGCTCACCGCTATGATGGCCTCTTCCTGCCCTACTACCCGCTTGTGCAGCTCATCTTCCAGGTGCAGCAGCTTCTCGCGCTCACTCTGCATCATGCGCTGTACGGGTATGCCGGTAGCCTTGGCTACATTCTCTGCTATATCTTCCGCATCCACCTCTTCCTTCAGCAGGCGCTTGTGCTGGCTGCTCATCTCATCCAGCTGGTGCGACAGAGCGTCTACTACCGCCTCCTGATCCTTTATCTTGCCATAGCGTATCTCTGCCACACGTCCGTAATCCCCCTCACGCTCGGCCTGCTCTGCTTCTATTTTCAGCTGCTCTATACTGGTCTTGGCCTTGTTTATCTTATCTACTATTTCCTTTTCCTCGTTCCATTTGGCTTTGAACGTATCGCGGTGTACAGTGAGGGCGCTTATCTCCTGCCCCAGCTCTCTGAGCTTATCAGCATCATTCTCACGCTTTATAGCCTCGCGCTCTATCTCCAGCTGGCGTATACGGCGCTCCAGTTCGTCCAGTTCCTCAGGCATAGAGTTCAGCTCCAGCTTCAGCTTGGCTGCGCTCTCGTCTATAAGGTCTATAGCCTTGTCGGGCAGGAAACGGTCAGTAATATACCTGCTGGATAGCTCCACCGCTGCTATTATCGCCTCGTCCTTGATACGTACCTGGTGATGGCTTTCATAGCGGTCTTTCAGGCCACGCAGTATGGATATGGCATCCTCTGGCGTAGGCTCATCTACCAGCACCTTCTGAAAACGGCGTTCCAGTGCCTTATCTTTCTCAAAGTATTTCTGATACTCATTGAGCGTAGTAGCACCTATGGCACGCAGCTCGCCACGGGCCAGGGCCGGCTTCAGTATATTGGCGGCATCCATAGCACCTTCCATAGCACCGGCACCTATCAGTGTGTGTATCTCGTCTATAAACAGGATTACCGTGCCGTCACTCTCCGTCACCTCTTTTATCACGGCTTTCAGTCGTTCTTCAAATTCACCACGGTATTTGGCTCCCGCCATCAGCGCGCCCATATCCAGTGCATATATCACTTTCGACTTCAGGTTGTCCGGCACATCACCATTAATGATACGGTGTGCCAGCCCCTCTACAATAGCCGTCTTACCCACGCCCGGCTCACCTACCAGTATAGGATTGTTCTTAGACCGGCGCGACAGTATATGCAGCGTACGGCGTATTTCCTCGTCACGGCCTATCACCGGGTCCAGCTTACCCTGACCTGCCAGTTCATTCAGATTTTTGGCATAACGCTGCAGGGAGTTATACTGCTGGTCAGATGTCTGAGAGTCTACCTTGCTGCCCTTACGCAGCTCTTTGATGGCAGCTACCAGTCCCTTTTCTGTAAGGCCTGCATCCTTCAGCAGCTTGGCAGTATCATCATTGCCCTGCAGTATAGCTATAAGCATATGCTCCTGGGTAACAAACTCATCGCCAAACACCTTGAGAATATTACCGGTACGCAGCAGCGCATTGTTAGCCTCGCGGCTCAGGCTCTGTGCCGGCTCACCACCCTGTACGGTGGGTAATTTCTTTATCTGCTCAGCAAGTCGGGTGCTTACAAAGCTTACGTTTACATTGTTCTTCTTCAGCAAATGTTCTACCGGCCCCTCTGCATCGTTTATGAGCGCCTGCAGAAAGTGGGCCGTATCTATAGCAGGGTTCTGTGCATTGAACGCAAGCTGCTGTGCCTGCTGCACAATCTCCTGCGCCTTGATAGTGAAATTATTCAGATTCATAACTTTTGTTCTTTACCTGATATCCATAAAAAGTGTTCCAAACTAATTATTCTGAAATATTGTCATATATTTTTGATATCTGCTGCCATAGTGGCCTGAAATGGAAATAATATCAAGCAAAATGGCAGCAAAAAAAACGGGCTCCCCGTGTGGGAAGCCCGCTCAATATCACCGAAAAGAAAGTTAATTCACTTTCGTTATCCGCTCTGTGGTAAGTACTGTATTATTCATATCTGTTACCATCAGCATATACATGCCATTTGCCAGGCGGCTCAGGTCTACAGATTTGGTTTCTGTAGCAGCTATCACCGTACGGCCATCAGGAGACAGTACTGCTACTTTTACAGGTACTGCCACATCTACATTGATTACAGAAGATGCAGGATTGGGATATACCCTGATAGTACTTACAGACTGTGTACCCGGTACCATAGTAGGCGCTATCACAAAATCGGCAGAGGTATCAGTACATCCGTTGGCATCAGTTACCACTACCATATAGGTACCTGGCGCAGGAGACATATGAATACCCGCTGTGGCGCCCGCTACAGCAGTACCATTCATATACCACTGGTATGCGGGGAAAGTGCCTGTGTACAAATAGTCACCTGTAGTGTTATAGCTGATAATGGCATCCGGCTGATTGGAAACTGTAAATGATGGCAGTGTAGCGTTACATACACCATTGTCTACAAATACTTCATAAGAGCCGGCTGCTGTAGCTATGTAGCTGGCATTGGTAGCGCCGGGAATATCCACACCGCCCATAGACCACTGATATGTATAAGCTCCGCTGCCCGTTACCACCAGATTCACAGGGTTGCCATGACACAATGAAGCGGCCATAGATAATGGCGCCATGCTGAATGTACCAAGCGTAGACACCGTATCGGCAACAGTAGCTGCATTGGTACAGCCCATGCCATCTGTAACGGTATAGCTAATGGTAGTAATACCACCTGCCACAGCGGTTACCATACCAGCGGCGTCTATAGAAGCTATGGTAGCATCATCACTGCTCCACGCACCACCCGCTGTAGCATTGCTCAGCGTGGTAGTATTGCCCGCACACAGATTGGTAACACCTGTAATGGCTGCCACAACAGGCAGTGCATTTACTGTTACAGACTGTGTTATAAAGCATGTAGTAGGTAGTGTATAAGTAATGTCTGCTACACCGGCAGTAACCCCGGTCACATCGCCAGAGAAGGTATCGGCAGAGGCTACAGCAGGGTCGCTGCTGGTCCACATACCACCTGCAGGTGAGCTGGCCAGCGTTATCATGCTGCCCTCACATACATCGGTCATACCGGTAATGGCTGCAGGCAGCGTATCTATAGCTATAACAGCACTTCCTGCCATATCCGATACGCATGAGGTAACAGTATTGGTAGCAACTACACTATAAGAGCCTGCTGCTGTCTGCAGACCAAAGCTCACAGCAGCACCAGTACCCGCTACCGGAGCACCGATAGGGGTAACACCCATATACAACTGATAATCGATACCAGCGGCAGAACCATCAAGACCTATGGCAACACCTGTACCACCGGTACAGTAGTTACCACCACCGGTAACGTTGAATACAGCCGGAAGCGGATTGGCAGTAACAGTAACACTGGTACCCGCAGTACAGCCCAGTACCGTAGAAGTAACTGTGTAAACATTATCACCTATTACCGCCGGGGTAATGACAGATGTATCACAGGTAGTACAGGAGAGACCCGTAGCACCGGCTACACCGGCCCAGTCAAAAGTAAGTGTGGGTGTTGCATTTACCTTCACATTATCTACGCTCCAGTACCAGCCATATATTGAACTGTAGTTCCAGCGCAGCATTACATTGGGCTGGCCTATGCATGCAGGTGGCAGTGCCACTGTACTGGTAGGTGTAAGTGGTGCCCATGCCGAAGCGCCTACATTAGCGCCCTGGCTCAGCAGTGTGATCCATGTAGTACCGCCATCAGGAGAGCATTCTACCAGAACATCTATATCAGCACCAAACGCACGGAAAAACTGATTGAAGGTAAGCGTAGCTGCAGTATAACCTACCAGCGAAAAAGATGGCGATGTAAGAATAGTAGTGGTGGTAACACCAGGACCTGTAGCATCGGGCGCTGACTGTACATAGGGTGTACCATCACCTGCTGTAGCATTGTTATGGCCCGGAGGTGTACGTCCCTGCCAGTAAGATGCAGCTATACCTGATATATTATCAATGGTCCAGCCGGTAGTACCTGCGTTGAAGTCTTCTTCAAACACCTCTACAGCAGGAGCTGTAGCCGATGCTGAAAGTGTAGTAAAATCACCCAGACATATTGCGGCTGATGCCGGGGTAACAGTAACTACTGAAGGCGGCATATTGATACGCACTTTAGCGCTGCCTGCCGGGCCCCAGCAACCCGCTGCTGAACGCTCACGGAAATAGTAAGTATAAGAACCAGGATTGTTTACCGCCTCAGAAGTAGAAGGAGTAGCAGTAGACGTACCGTTAATATTAGTACCCTGATAGTAAATAGTACCGCCGGCAGCAGGCCCTGCTGTAATAGTAGCAGTTTCACAGAATGTACCTGCACCTGTTACCGAAACGGCAGGAGGTGTAGGGTTAACGGTAACAATAACATTGTTGGTAGCAAATGTAGGCGTAACACAGCCTGTAGCTCCCATAATAACACTTACATTATCACCATCGGTAAGTGTGCCGCTGGTAAATGTAGTATTGGTAGCACCGGTAACAGCTGTGCCGTTCAGCTGCCATTGCCATGTAGGAGTACCACCATTTACCGGTGTGGCAGTAAAGGTAACCGTAGTACCCGGGCAAATTGATGCCGATGGTGTAGCTGCAATGCCTACTGACGGTGTCAATACCGGAGTAAGAGACAATGCGCCAAAGTTAGTACCGGCATTGATGCCATTATATCCGGTAAAAGTAGTAGCCCTGATGTTTCCTGCAGCTGAGGCTGTGCTTGTAGCCTGCACCTGAAGCCCGGCAATGGTAATGGCATCCTGCTGGTTTGTGTTATTAATAAACACATTGATGGTAAGAGCTGTAGCAGAAAAACCACCGTTGTTAATAAAGATGATGTTACGCCCTGCCGTAAAATTTAGCGTAGGAGCAACTGCTGTGTTAAACTGCCACCCCGCAGGAGCAGTAATAACAAGTGTGCGGGGGAAGCCGGTACTTATATCGTTGTTGTTATTCTCACTTACTGTGATAGTTCCCAGCGAAGTCCAACCCGGAGTAGTACCACCTACAGCCAGATTGGCGCAGATATTGGTACCTCCGGATGCGGGCGTGACAGTAATGGCCGCATCTGCGCGCTGCATCTGATACCCGATAAGCATTGTAACTAAAAGTAAAAGCTTCTTCATGCAATTAACTCTTGTTTTTCAGTGGTTATATGTAATAGCTAACCTACTTAACACTCAAGCAGTACACGGTTGTGTGCAATGCCTGCGCACATAGGTAATAAAGCACAGCTTAAAGATACTTTACAATAATGGTAAATACAAGTAGAATTTTACGCCTTTATGACATATTTATTAACGGATAGTTATATCTAATTGATTGTCAACACTGATAAAACTATATCAACCCTGCTGTACCGGGAATTCAAAATGGAAAGTTGCCCCCTTGCCTTCTTCACTTTCTACCCATATATCGCCATTATGCGCTTTGGCTATCTGCATGGATATAGACAGGCCCAGGCCATGCGTTATCTCGCCCATAGTTCCGGCCTGGCGGGCATCAGTAAATACGTCAAAGACATGAGGCAGTTTATCAGATGGGATACCTATACCGGAATCACGCACCATTAGGTGTACCATACCTTTTTTTGTTAGCTCCAGTGTCACGTGTATCACAGTACCCTCGTAGCTGAACTTTATGGCATTAGCTACCAGATTATTTATTACCCTGCGTATCTTATCTTTAAATACTCTGGAATGAATATGCTCAGCAGGGTATCTGGTAATAATCTGCTGCCGCTTTGATAATGCCCTGAAATTGAGCAACTCTACTGTTCTTGCTACCAGCATATTGATATCAGTATCTTCTTTTTCAAGGCTCTGATCATCATTTTGCTCTGCAGCTTCTATTATATCCTTACTGAGATTGAGTGAGTTGGCACTGGCTTCTCTTATCAGGTTTATTACATGTATCTGCTCTTCGTTGAGGGTTTCTTTATCATAAAAAAGAATATCAGTAAGTGATACAATAGCAGCTATCGGGTTCATAACATCATGCGCCACCGATCGCAGAATGCGGGTTTTGTCTTTCTCTTTATTCTTTAGCTCCCTTATCGCCCCTTCCAGTTGTTGCTTCTGTTTATTTATAGTATCATTCAGTTCTGTCATCAACGTCAGGTTCCTGCGCGATCGGCGGGCATTGCGCAGTACCAGGAATATAATAGCTATAGCCATGACTACAATAAGCGCCATAACCAGCAGCCATATATTCTGCTGTCTTCGGTCCTTAGTAAGGAGATTGATACGATATTGTTTTTCCAGATCCCGTACACGCATGTCCAGATCTGTCTCCATCAGACTTTTGTTTGCCTTGATATAATCTTCATTTTGCAGGGTGTACATGCGCAGATGCCTGAACGCATCAAGGGAGTCATGCTCATATTCCTTATGCTCCCACATAAGCTTATGCCACAGCATTTCCACACGCTTATCGGGAATACTATCCAGCTCAGCACCTACCAGTCTCAATATATTTCTTGAACTGCCCACCTCCCCTGCACGAAACAGTAAATCTGCCAGCTTTATCTGGCTTATCAGAGCGTCTTTATTGGCATAGCCCCTGCGTAGATTTATGTTTATACTATACTCGTATAGTATGCGGGCCGAATCATACCGCCCCTGGTGCATGTGTACCTCGGCCATGTTGCCATACACCACTGCCTTAGCTGCCTCAAAAACACTGACAGGCTTGGTAGCGTACATACCTTTATTATCATTGATAAATGTAAGTGCCTGTTTATAAAAAAGCATGGCACTGTCATATTTACCCAGTGCATTGTAGCAGAGACCAATATTATCCAGTACTTCCTGCTGAAAATAGAACAGATTAAACTCCCTGTTGCATGCCCGGGACTGAGCCAAAGCCTCAATGAACCGCTTTGCTGACTGCTGATAACGCGCCTGTCTGAACAAAGTCATGGCAAGACTATAGGTGTAGGTTCTCATAGCACATGAGTCCTTATTATCTACAGCCATTTTCTGAGCTATGTAATAATAGTTATAAGCGTCATTATATAGCCCCATTGCAAATAGGGCATCGGCCTTGATATTATAGGCTACAATACGTGCCGTAGCTATAGAAGGACTTTCACTGGCCTCACTCAGCAACCCAAGCAGACTGTCTGCCACTTCTATAGAGCGGTCGTGCTTTCCTTCATTATTAAATCTTACATTGCTCCATGTATAGTACAGGATGTGATCATCCATACTAAGGGTCTTCATAGTGCTATGCGCATGCTGCACCATACGAAGCGCCTCGTCAGAGCGCCCGGAATCGCCCATGCGGTCAGCTACGGCAATTACACTGTCAAATGCGCTATGACCGCCTGTTAAATAGCCTGTTTCCTGCTTACAGGATACATGCATCAGCAGAAGCAGCAGTGTGACAATATGTACCAGACGGAGGCCCAAAAACGGATTCTGTCAATAATTGGTGAAAATAGCCTATATCCGTAATATTTTCAAACATGTTCAGCTAAGCAACTGTTATCGCCATTGTAACGATTTGTTAGCTACATGCCGTCTCATCTGTTGATTACTATCTCCACCCGGCGGTTCTGCATACGTCCTTCCTCCGTGTCATTGGAGGTAACCGGATTGGCCTCGCCCCACCCCTGAGCAGATATAACAGCCTCATTAATGCCCAGCGATATCAGCTCTTTTGCTATGATTGCTGCCCTGCGTGCAGACAGGCTCTCATTGATCATTGGTGTACCGGTATTATCGGTATATGCATTGACCTGTATATTCAATCCTTTTTCTTCCAGCCAGGGCTCCATTATTGCATAAACTGCTGCCTTATCTGAGGGCGACAACTCAGTAACATTTACCTCAAAATGAATAGAGCCAACCAGACTATCATGAATGGGCTTAATAGGGTTATATCCTATTGTAAGCATAGCAATATCAAAGTTCATAGGACTTCTGGCATAGGCAGTGTCCATAACCAGCGTATCACTTACCGGCTGATAGCCCATGCGCCGGGTATGCAGTGCGTAGGTCTTACCGGGCTCCAGTGTTATAACATAACTTGCATCGCCACGATTACTGCGCAGCTCATAAAGCGTATCGCCGGTAGCCTCGTTGCAAACAATGATAATAGCCGAGCTGAGCAGAGAACGGCTTATACTGTCCACCACAGTCCCCTGCAGGTAACTCATAGGGCTGGCCCCATAAATGGCCGGAATGTCTGTCTGATATATATCATAATTGCCCGCAGGACCGTTCCTGTCTGAGGCAAAATACAGTGTGCGGCCATTAAGCCCCAGATATTCACTACGCTCATCATGAGCAGTATTCACCGGATGCCCCATATTCTTGGCCTGCTGCCATGCCCCACCTCGTTCCCTTTTCGATACAAAGATATCCGTACCACCAAAACCCGGCCATGTATCACTGGTAAAATACAACGTACGGTCATCCGGTGCTATGTAAGGCGTCGTCTCATTACCGGCAGTGTTTACTCCTGCGCCTGCATTTACCGGCCGCTGCCAGAGTCCGTCCTCAAAGCGGGACATCCATATATCATATCCTCCATACCCTCCGGCGCGGTCGCTTACAAAGTATAGCTCACGATTGTCGGGCGAAAGTGATGGCATCCCTTCATAATCGGGGGTATTGATAGTTCTGCCAAATGGCAGGGGCTGTGTCCACGGAGAATCCATGGCCACACGCCATGCTATATACATATCGCATCCCCCCATGGTAGACCCATCTTCACTCCTGTTATCGCACCTGGTAAAAAACAGATAATGCCCGTCGGCAGAAATAAACTGGGACGATTCCATTGCTGAGCTGTTAGGTGGCGCGCCGGCATTAAGCCCCTTAAACCACCCTCCGCACGAGTCGGCCATAGCATAATACAGGTCCTCATCTATATTGCTCATGCGCCGTGTAAAGAAGAGCGACTGTGTATCTACAGCCATAGAAGGAAACATCTCAGGCGCATCAGTGTTAATACGGATACCCAGATTCACCGGCCATATTCCTGTACTACGTGGCAGATTTTCCGCCACAAAAGCGGCCTGAACACGCATTCGGTTCCAGTCTGCACTATCACGTATCGTAGCCAGCGATTCTATCAGGCTCATTGCCTCTGTGGCTTGTCCGGCATATATGAGGCTTTTAGCCAGCGGCTTGCCAAACCGCAACCTGCCATTTCTACATTTTATAGATGCTTTTCGAAAGGTTTCTGCAGCTTTATTAAACTGATGGTCCAGAAAGTACCATTGCCCCAGCAGACTATAAGCATCAGCATTATCTGGCAACTCTGCCAGACTGCGCTCCATAGTAACGCATGCCTCAGCATATTCTTTGGCAGCCCGTTGGTTTACCGCCTCAGTAAAGTAGCGGGTAGCCTTTTTCTCATTCTGCGCAAGGGCAGCATGAGCTATCAGCAAACCGTAAAGAATGAGGCAGGCAACACGCATAGCGGCACTAAAATACAATAATAGTAATTAGTGTATAGTACACACCCCTGTAAGGATATGTATCACATCATTGCAGGTATCTGCACTGGCAGTTATGCAGGCGTAGCATCATCAGCTTCCGGCTTCTGAGCCACTGCGGTATTTTCACCGTTAGTCTCATTGCCTTTCAGATATGAAGGCAGGTTAAGACCTGCCATATTGAACAGGTCATTGAGCGGCGGTACCGCCTTCATCATTCCCGATACGAAGTTGGCAGTAGACGTACCGCTCCCCTCACCATTGGCAGCAGAGTCCCATACGGTTATCTTATCTATCTTGATGTTCTTCACAGCTTCTACCTGTGTCTTCACCAGCTCAGGCAGCTTTTCTATCAGCAGCAGCTGGAATGCTTTGGCCGGGTCGCCACCCGCTGCACGCACCACCTGCTCATAACCCTGTGCCTGGCGTGTCAGTATCTCATACAAGCCTTTCGCCTCAGCTTCCATACGGGCATAGATGGCATCAGCCTCACCTTTTGCATTTTCACGTATTGTTTCTGCGGCTGCCTGTGCATCTATTATAGCGCGCTGCTTTGCTATTTCAGCAGGTACTACCACATTGGCTATCTGGGTAGATCGCTCCCTCTCAGAGCGTGCCAGCTCTGCACGCTGCTCTGCCTGGTAAGCTTCTTCCAGTGCTTTCGCCTGCTGTACCTTTTCTGCCGATATAGCTATACGCAAGGCCTCTGCCTCCTTCTCACGACGGGCAGCATCGGATGATGCTACATTTATTTTTGATGTATTCTCTCCCTGCACTGCTATTGCATTTGCCTCAGCTATCTTTATCCTCGTATCCCTTTCTGCCTCGGCCTTACCTATAGACTCATCTTTCACAGCCGATGCTATGCTTATCTCTCTGTCCTTCCTCGTATTGGCTATCTTCACATCACGGTCGCGATGGGTCTCGGCTATCTGAGTATCCTTCTCCCTGTCAGCAATTGCCTTTCCGGTTTCCCCTATTTTCTCCTGCTCTGCCACACTTATCTTAGCCTCATTGATAGCCTTGGCTGCCGCTTCTTTACCCAATGCCTCTATATAGCCCGACTCGTCCTTGATATCCGTAACATTCACGTTTATCAGTTTCAGCCCTATTTTCTTCAGCTCCGTATCCACATTGCGCGATATATTATCCAGAAACTTGTCACGGTCAGAGTTTATCTCCTCAATGGTCATCGTTGCTATCACCAGACGCAACTGGCCAAACAGAATATCTTTTGCCAGGTCCTGTATCTGCTCATGTGTCAGCCCCAGCAGGCGCTCTGCAGCAGTATTCATACTATCGGGGTCGGTAGATATGGCAATGGTAAAACGGCAGGGTACATCTACACGTATATTCTGCCGGCTAAGTGCATTGGTAAGATTAGCTTCAATAGATATAGGCTTCAGGTCCAGATATGCAAAGTCCTGTACTACAGGCCATATAAATGCCCCACCACCATGTATACACTTGGCCGAGCTGCCCCCTGTACGCCCGTACACTACCAGTATTTTATCAGAAGGGCACCGTTTATACCGCGCCACCAGCGCCGAGATAGTAACAAACAGTACGATGGAAAAGACAATAATCAGTACAAATGAAGACATGCGATAACGGTGTTTTTGAACGTTGAACAGATATTTTTAAAAGGTGTGATTATGTATGCTATATTTTCTCTACTACCAGAATGTTGCCGTTTTCCAGTGCAGTAACTTTTACTATTGCTCCGGTATCTATTTTATCGGCCAGTGTTACGGCTCCCAGCTCCCTTACTGAGCCACGCACACTCACCAGCACCTTACCCATACCCGACTTCTGTGCAGGTATGGCAAGATACACCTCGGCAGTCATATTTATGGTGTCGGCTACACGAAATGAATTATCCTCTGCCAGTCCACGCATCTGCCTGATGATGAGAAAGAAAATAACAACAAAAGCAATACCCACTGCCAGTGATAGCCCCACCAGCATGCCTGTATTGGGTATCACAGAATGAAATGCTACCCCACTCCAGCCAAAACCCAGCAGAAAATTGACAAGGTTACGCAGCGAGAACAGCTGAAACGGAGAATGCCCCCCATCCAGGTCAGAATCAAAATCAGCTCCCGTACCATCCGATGTATCCGTACCGGCAAATGTCATCACCGTCTGTAGCAGAAAGATGACAGATGCAGGGATAGCAGTAAACCAGAATCCCTTTAATAAAGGCGACATTTCGCTGAAAAAATCCATTAGGTAAATATAATAAAAATCGCCCTCATTTTCTCCGATAAATTGATTGCCAGAATGCAGCAACAATATAATAATGCAGCAATAACATCCCATGGCGCAATACTACTCCCCGTAGCACACATATCCCTTTCTCCGGCACACTTACATAATGCCGGCAACCATTATTATTTTTTATGTGTCTTTTATATTTTTGTAGCATTGTTACCACATCCTGCAAGGTGCAAATCAGTGAATAAACATAGGGTTATACATAACTATACAGTATTATAACCACATGCAGCCACCCTATATTTGCCCTTTAAAGGATTCTTAAAAATGGTAGTTTCCCCTGCCCATATTCAACCTTGCAGGGTTTTCTGCTGTCTGATAAAATAAAACTCAATGAACAAACTCAGAATTGTAGTATTGCTGCTCACATTAAGCATCGCATTTTCTTCCTGCATTATACTTACCCCACGCAGGCCCCATGGTGGCTACAGACATGGTTACGGACATGGTTATGGCTACCGCCACGATTATCATCATGGCCACGGACATCATCATCACAGATAATACATTTTCATAAAGCAGGAAGATACCGGTATCTTCCTGCTTTATATTTACTGCATCTCTTTTCTGCGGTACACCTCTGCCCATACATCCTTGTACTGATAGCGGTATACCTGTACAAAGGATGAATCCGGGTGTATTCCCTCACTGTGAAGGAAAGGATCTATGTTATCCAGAACTACATACCTGCTGCTGTCAGTGATATTTTCCGTCACATTTGTATACTGCTGCGTCCCGTGCAGGAATCCGGTCTTATAATCATTAAGATGCACCTCCTGCAGAAATGAAAAGCAGCATATAGGTTCATCATAAGCTACATTCTTTTCAAAATAATCCACTACATGTTGCTGTACCCTCATACGATCATAAGCCACCCTTTCAAACTGCGTTGAGTATATAGATAGCGCACCCGCTACCGACACAGCAACGATGAGCACTGTACTCCATTTTGCCAGCCGGGGAGTGTATTTGTCCAGCAGTATAGATACCAGTATTACAGAGCATATGATAACAACCGGAATCAGATAGCGGCTTTCATAAAAGTTGACAACCGAAAAAAACGTAAATGCAAAACAGAAATACACACTCAGCTCTGTAAACCTCCTGGCAGCCCTATCCAAAACCAGCCATTCTGTAATAAATATCACCACTGCCGATAAGAAGAGAATACCCACTCCTATAAAGAACACCACATCCTTAGGGTAGAATATATACATGCACGTAAACAACAGTAATGTCAGCAGCAGAAACGCCAGTGCCTTTTTGTTTTTACCTTTTATAGCTACCGGCATCATTATCAGCCCGGCCAGTATATACAGCCAGTACCGCTGCTCATCACTGAAAATGAATTTCATGCCCATTTGCAGAACATGAGTCTTGTCAAGAGACAACTGCACCGAGTCGGTATGATTGGGATACAGGTACCAGCCCAGCTGATATTTCTGAATCACAAAAAACAGCCCTATCAATAATGATGGGAACGCCAGTGTCAGACATTTCTTTACGGTCTCCTTTAGGTCACTATTCCGGCGCACAATACCGGCTACAATATCTATACCCACTACTACCCCCATTACCAATCCGCTTTCTTTTGTGAAAAACAATACCGCAAGCGCTATAGAAGCAGGCAGGTACTTTTTTATGGAGTAATAATATATCCCCAGCAGTGCCGACAGCGCAAGCATAATGTCCGTCATCACAAAGCTGGACTGAAAGAAAAAATTGCTGTTGCTTAGCAACAGTATAGTAGCAATTATTGCCGCTCTTTTACTGAACAGCTTCAGCACTATCTCATACACTGCCACCACCAGCAATACAGAAATGAATAACGCAAAGCAGTGCATGGAAAAGTTTGATGCACCAAACAGTTTCATCCATACCACGCACAAGGCATGAAAAAGAAGTGGATGCCCTCTTGAATAATCAGGGGATATGGCCGTAGGTAACAAGTCCGGCCCATGCTCGTACATAAGCTTTATAGCAGGTGCATATACCCAGCTTTCATCCCAGTAAAAAGCATACCCCAGATGCGGGATTTTAGCCAGTATAAAAATGATGATTGCAGCAATAAGAAATATCCTTTGCTTCAGTACAGGTAACAACATAAGGGGGACTTAGTAACAGTGACACATATTAACGCAAAAATTGTACCAGACTATTTATATGCATACTACTACTGTACTCTGCCCCTGAACCGGATACATATAACCTCACTCCTCTTCTATTTATTATATAAAATTACATCGCACATAGAACAGATGTATTGCTTGTAATGCATGCCACAAATTACATTAAGCATACAACAACTTAATATTAATACTTCCTGATATTGCTATATTCTAATATGCAAAAGAATATCTTTGTTTTACCTATCCTCCCACCCTGATAATTCAATGCATTGTGTTTTGCAGGAAAGTATAAACCCATTTTTTATGGTAAGTCATTGAAAAATATGTGCTTTTTCATTTCTCAAAAGGCCGGTGCATAGCCTCTGAAAGGAATGTTTTATATATATTTTTTACACCTAAATAACAATCTATGAAAAACAAGTTTAGCTTATTCTATGCCTTTATGATGGTATTCCTCGCAGTCAAAGCATCTGCCATTTCAGGTCCATCATCCATTTGCCCCCTTGCTACAGCCACTTTCACTACTACCCTTACCTGCACATCGGGTACATGCTGGTCCAGTAGCGATACCACTATCGCAAGTATTAACGCCGGCACCGGAGTAGCTACCGGAAAAACAGCGGGTACTACCACCATTACTTTTAATAACGGTTCAGACCCCTACGAAACCTTTGAGCTCACCGTAAACCCCGGCCCTACAAAGGTGCCTACATTCAATGACTTGTCTTCTCTGCCGGGCCGCGGCCGGGTATGTGTGGGTACCGGCATGAATGTTAACTTCTTCCCTACCAACGGCGACTGGACTACTCCATCCCTCGGCACTTTCTCTGGCCGGTCGGGAAGTAATATTACCTACACCGGTGTTACAGAGGGTATAGAAACCATCACCTATACCATTGGCAGCTGCAGTGTTTCAGCACAGGTTACCGTAGGTATCAGCGAGCCATATACCCCCGTTACACATCTGTGTACCGGCGCAACCACAAATCTCCATTGCATAACGGGAAAGTATTGGACCAGTTCTACCCAATCAGTAGCTACTATAGATTCCTTTAGTGGGCACCTCACAGGTATATCAGCCGGCACTACGCGTATTACCTTTACCTATGCTCCCGGCTGTTATAAGACAGAGGTTATCTCTATTGGCGTACCAGAGCCCATCACCGGTACCGATTCCGGCTGTGTAGCCCGCACCATTGATCTGGATTGTGCTACCACAGGCGGCACATGGTCCAGCAGCAATACCGCCAGGGCTACTATCGATGCATCTACTGGCGTAGTAACAGGTGTGACTTATGGTGGTGTTACTATGACTTATACAGCTGCGGCCGGCTGCTACACTACCAGAAATCTTTACATATTTCCTACACCCGGTGTCACACCAACAGGCAATGCTAAAGTATGTGTAGACTATGACATTACCCTCAATGCCAACTGCACCGGAGGCTACGGAGCAGTACAGCCATGCTATATGGCCACATGGAGTAGTAGCAATACTTCTGTTGCCACCGTCGGTACTACCGGGGTATTAACAGCCATCGTTACACCCGTAGATACCGGCATAGCCACTATCACCATCACTAACGGATATGGCTGCTCTATCACAAAAACATATACCGTTAATGCCCACCCTGTGATTACTACCGTTGAAACAGAAATGTGTTCTGGTTCTGACCAGACAATGATTGGCTATCCGGCAAGTGATTCTGCGCATTGGGTATCAGACACCCCGTCTACTGTTTATATGTCTGTTTACAATACAGGATATGCACAGGCACTTGGTGCAGGCGTAGCTCATATTAAGTACTACATTGACGACAACTATTGTACCGGCAAAGCCACCATTACAGTTTCCTCCTGCGAGAAAGCCGGGAATACTACCAATGGGGTTATATCTATAACAGATGAGCATCCCGGATACAAAATTGTACCTAACCCCGGCGATGGCAACTTCAGAATAATACAGAACCAGATAACAGAAGAAAAAAGGAATATAAAAGTAACGAACTATCTGGGAGCAGTAGTGCATAGCGGCACTGCTACATTCACTAACGGAGTCTATGAGCTGTCATTGAAAGAAAAATCGCTCAGCCCCGGCATGTATCTTATATCACTTACCAATGATAAACAAAACGGAGAAGTGTATAAGTTGATAATTAAGTAAATAATTCACAGGCTATTGCACCGGCTATGTACAGAGCGTCTCAGCAGAGACGCTCTGTTTCTTTTTATGACAATGCTGCTATAGCAATATGTAAGAGTAATAAAAAGTGCTAAAACCACAGGATGCGGACAAGCCATTTACTTTCTAAGCTGTGAGCTATTGCTTCACAAACTGCTCTGCCTCCCTGTTGTTTACTATGATAAAGTAATTACCTGATGGGAGATTACTGATATCTGCATCTACAGAATTGCTATGAAAAAAATGGCTGTAAACCTCTTTACCCGCCGTATTGCTAATGCTGATGTGATTTGTTTTTTCGGGTAAACTGATGGTGATTGTTGAGTTGGCAGGATTGGGGTATAGGGCAACCTGCTCCCTGTTTTCCATATGACGGTTGACACTAAGCGTATTGGTACTGCCATCTAAATACAGGTTGGGCAGGCCGGCACGTATACCTGTGCCATCCAGCAATTGCACAACATGTGGCACATAGCCACATGATACACCTGCCACATCAGGGTTCATAATACAATCAAGGAACCGGGAATAACCCAAAAACAATGCATCTGTGGAGTCGTCAGTGCCATACATGTATATCCTGTGGTCAGGAGCCAGCTTCATATCAGTTACATTGGCAGTGGTGATTGTTGCTATTTCTGTTTTTGAAGACCGTATCAAATCGGCATCAACTAACGACAAATCATATTGCAAAATCTTCATCACATTAGAAGCTATTGACTCCTGTACATAGAGCTTTGTGTTATCAGGTGAAAATTCAGCGCCATATTGGTTTGTAACAGAATCAAGAACAATACAATCAGATACAATTCCGGTACTCGCATCAAAATTGTACAGCTCAGTACCTTTGGGGCTGATAGCGCTGTAGCCATAGCTTTGCGAAACAATCTTTCGTCCATTGGGCGATGCTTTTAATACCCCTATTGCATACCCTGCCTGTGCAGATAAAGTACCACTCACCGATACTACAGGATTAGTATTTATCCCACCTGCACTAATTTCATAAGCCAGAAATACGCCGGTATCTTTTCTGTGCACCAGTACCCAGATGTTTTTATAGTCAACCGTTTGCGCACCATTTATGGCTATCATTTTTTCGCTCAGGGAGTCTTCAATGCCAATGCCTGCCGATGCAGCCGGCACATCTCCCAGCCCACCACCCAGCGACATATCCACAACCGAATATGCCAGCCTCCCGGTAAAGCCCGATGTAGAATTTTCCAGCGAGAAAACATAGTACCTATCTGAATTATCCAGAAATGGCACTATGAGCGATGCCTGCGATGTACTTGTGGTAAAATATGGTACAATGGGCGATGCAGAGAACATTACGGCCCCTGTGTTCCGGTATATTTTCTTTCCGTCAGTATAGAATAAAAGATTGCCCGATGGGTCACAAACAGATGCGCACCCTTCCTGCTGGTCAATACTTGTAGCAATGGGCACCGGGCTGCCCGAATTAAAGTCAAGGCCTGCATTTTTGCCAAAAGCCCACACTTTGTTCTGGTTGGTATAATACTGTGCAAACGAACATGTAGCAATCAGCAGCAAGGGTAATAGGACTACTTTTTTCATGCTTAATATTTAATGCATACGATAGGATAGGTTACAGTAGCTCAATCGGGAGCAGTAGCTGGTATGTAAATCTAACGAAATATTATAATAAATTCAGGATTTTAGTTTATCCGATAAGGTTTATCGTTATTATCATAGAGGCAATAACACTCCTGATCTTTGATTGTACACAGCTATCTGCCATGCATTTCCTTACTTTGCAGCTATAAAAGCACATACTATGTTAGACCAGATAATGCAGCTCGTAAAAGAGCAGATAGGAAATGATTCAGCCATAGCATCAGCCATCCCGGCACAGCAGCGCGATGCCGTGAGCAGTGAAATAGCCAGCCATATATCAGATAAGATGGGCGCACAGGGCATCGGCGGCATGCTCTCTATGCTGGGTGGTATGGATATGAACAGCATCACCGCCGGCCTTGCAGAAAAACTCACCAGCAAGTTCGGCCTGCCATCATCCGTTACCGCAGCTATCATTGCGGCCCTGCCGGGTCTGCTGCAGAAACTCACCGGCAAGAGCGATAGTAATCCCCTTGGCGGCCTCGGTAGTAAGCTGGGTGGATTGTTTGGGTAGTTATTAAATGGTTACCGATACTTTTACAAATGCACCAACTGCTCAGGTAGTTGGTGCATTTGTACTTAGAAATAGCCCACTCGTCCCCGAATGTTTCGGGGACATAACGGCACGGCGTTTGCAACACCCTGTTGGCTATAATGTTCACATGCAGCTTCCTGTTTTAGTCGGAACAAATAACACAAAACAGAAATGAACCATACGGCTACATGGTATATCTCTGTGCTTATCGTACCTTTGTACCACAAAACCATACCCTATACCCTATGCTTAGATTACTGTTTCATTGCCTCCGGCTTCCCCATTTCATTTATTTACCCACCACACACTCATATATAAATTTTCCCGCGAGCAATTTTTGAGAACTTTTTGCGCAAAACAAATAGCATAATGAATATATAAAACACTATAAACCAATATAATAAACAAAAATGCGCACTGTAAAAAATAAAACTGCGCACTGCGCAGTTTTCACATAAAGATGTTTCTGTCACCCCTCCCCTGAGGCGGCAACAGAGTGTCTCTATTTATACAAATGAGGCGTTTGCAGCATTCTTACTAAATTTGACAGCTAACGTTTTTTGATTCTCTTTCCCGCAATTCTTTACACATGTCCACTCTGGTAGTTTGTCCTAATTGTAATACCCAGTTCGAGCCTACGGCAGCCATAGCCCAGTCGGTAAAAGAAGAGCTTACCAAAGAATATAACCAGAAGTGGCAGGACCTGCAGCGCAAACGCGATGAGGAGTACCGCACCCGGGAGCTGGCACTCATTCAGCAGCAGCGGGAGCTGGAAAAGAAAGCCGAGCAGGAAAAGCGCGATCTGGAAGTAGCCCTGCGCTCCGAGCTGGAAAAAAAGGTAGGTGCCGACTATGAAATACAAATGAAGCGGCTGGAAGAGGCCAACCTGAAAAATGAAGAAAAACTGGCTGCCGCGCGCCAGAAAGAACTGGACTTCCTGAAAAAAATGGACGAGGTGCGGGAAAAAGAGCAGGAACTGGAGCTTACCATGCAGCGCCGTCTCACAGAGGAGCGTACCCGCCTGGCAGAAATAGTGAAGAAAGAGGAAGAAGAGAGAAGCCGCCAGCACATGTCAGCGTTTGAAATGAAGCTGAAGGAAAAGGAGAAACAACTGGAAGACCAGCGCCGGCTTATAGAGGAGATGAAGCGCAAAAGTGAGCAGGGCTCCATGCAGCTACAGGGCGAGGTGCAGGAACTGGCCCTGGAAGAACTGCTGAAAAGCACCTTCCCCTTTGACCTTGTAAACGAAGTAGGAAAAGGCAAGCGTGGTGCCGACTGTACCCTTACCGTACGCAACAACTTTGGTCAGGAATGTGGCAAAATCATATTTGAAAGTAAACGTACTAAAGACTTCGGTAAAGACTGGACCGAAAAACTAAAGGGCGATATGCGCTCAGAAGGTGCCGATATAGGTGTACTGGTAAGCCAGGCTATGCCCGATGATATACGCACCTTTGGCCAGCGCGATGGTATATGGGTATGCACTTTTTCTGATGTCACTGCACTGGTTACCGTACTACGGGAAACACTGCTGAAAGTATATGCGGCCGGTAGAAGTCAGGAAAACAAAGGAGATAAAATGACCCTGCTCTACAACTACCTCACCAGTGAGGAGTTTGCACAGCAGTGGCGGGCCATAAGTGAGGGCTTTGCCGCCATGCGCACCTCCATACAGCGGGAGCGGGAGCAGATGGAAAAACTATGGAAAGCCCGTGAGAAACAACTGGAAAAAGTGCTGCTCAATGCAGCCCATATACGTGGCTCTATAGAAGGTATAGCAGGCATGGAGGTAGACCTGAATCTCCTGCCCGGCGATGACAGCTACGCACTGGAGTAGATACATACTATTCAGTATATATCATTACTATAGTATCCTTCTGTGTGCGCTGTAGCAGCCAGCTGTAAAAGCGTTCCTTATCCTTTTTATCCAGCGGCTTCTCAAACGTGCCTACAAACATAGGCAGCGTATCAGTAAGCAGCGTAGTATCGGGATAGATAGCTACTGATGTGCCCAGTGTATAATGGTCCAGTGTGGGGTAAAGTGCTTTTATTTCCGGGCCTATCTCTACGGGATACTCTACCCGCCAGGCCTGCTTCTGCAGTATACTGTCCCGGGCAAACTCCAGCGCATATACATCCTGCAGTACGCTCGATTTTATCTCGCTCAGGTCTATCTTTTCCCGGGCTTCCTGTCCCTGATGCACCGTAAGTACGGTCCCCTCCAGGCCATACTCTGGCAGCCTCAGGCGAATGGAATCCACACAGGAGTCTGTAAGAGGCTGCCCCACCAGCAATACCTCTATCTCCCGGTGGCTGCCGTCAAAGAGGGCATGTTCTGTAACCACCTGAGTACGGTCGCGGTGAAACTCTTTTTTAACGAATTGTGATGCATTGCTCTCAAATATGCTACGCTGCACAATGCGCCAGCCCAGATATATACTGGGCGCCACGGTCACAATAACAATGATGAGCATATACCGCGATACCTTACGCTCCAGCTCCTCCGATGCCAGCTCTGCCCTGCTGAACCTCAGGTAACGTACCACCAGAAAAGTAGCAATGCAGATAAAGAGACTGTTGATAAAGAAGAGATAAAACGCCCCCATAAAGTAAGCAGGGTTGCCCATAGCAATGCCATAACCTGCAGTACAGAGTGGCGGCATGAGTGCAGTAGCAATAGCCACACCGGGTATCACATTGCTCTTCTCCCTGCGTGTGCCGGCCACAATACCGGCCAGTCCGCCCACAAGGGCTATGAATACGTCCCATACAGAGGGATTGGTACGGGCCACTATCTCCATACCGGCATCATGTAGCGGAGTTATAAAAAAGTACAGGGTAGATGTGGCTACACTGATAAAGACCGCAACAAAAAGGTTCTTCAGACTTTTCTTAAGCAGGTCAAAGTCATAGATGCCTATAGCCAGCCCCACCCCCATTATAGGACCCATGAGTGGCGATATCAACATTGCGCCTATAATGACGGCAGTAGAGTTTACATTTAGCCCGATGGAAGCTATAAATATGGCAAAAATGAGCGTCCACAGGTTTGTACCCCGGAAATGGATATTCCGCCGGATGTGTTCTATAATGATTTGCTCCTCGGCCTTATCCTCTTCCAGGTTAAACCGTTCAGAAAGAAATTCACGTATAGCTACCAGTATTTTCTTCATATAATTATCTGTTTATTCACCCTCCCTTTGCCAGTCTTTTTATGGTAAGGCCCTGCACCAGAACGGAAAATACCACAATAATATAGGTTAGCGCTACAAATTTATCGCGCCACCCACTGGGTGGCAATGATAATGCCAGCGCTATGGATATGCCGCCACGCAAGCCTCCCCAGGTAAGAATAGTAACTACATTCTTTTCCAGGCTTATGAAACGGCGCAATACCATAACAGGCAGAGATACCGATACAAACCGGGCAAACAATACAACCACTATCATTACCAGACCCATATAAACAGTACCACTATGTACTTTAACCACCAGTATTTCAAGACCTACCAGCAGAAAGAGTACCGCATTAAGTATTTCATCTATCAGCTCCCAAAACTTGCTGAGGTAATCACGGGTAACATCAGACATGGCCAGCTCTTTACCTTTATTTCCGGTAGCAATGCCTGCTACCACCATAGCCAGCGGACCAGACACATGAATAAGGTCGGCGAAGTAGTAGCCCGCCATCACCAGGGCCAGTGTTATCTGTACCTCTATGTTATAATTGTCTATAGACTTTAATGCCCAGAAACCCGCACGCCCCAGCAGCAGTCCATAAACAATACCCCCACCGGCCTCCCGCAGGAATAAGAGCAGCGTATGCGAAACTGAAAACGACTCAGTGCCACCGGCTACAATGCCTGAAAGTGTGATAAAGAGCACCACCGCTACCCCATCATTAAACAGTGATTCTCCGGCTACCTTTATCTCCAGATCATGGGAAACATTGGCCTGCTTTAAGATACCCAGCACGGCTATGGGGTCGGTAGGCGATATCAGCGCACCAAATAGTAAGCAGTACAGAAAAGGTATTGGCTCATGAAATAGCTGCAATACCCACCACGCCAGCCCTCCTACTATCACGGTAGAAAGAATGGTAGCAACGGTAGATAGCACCAAGATAGGTAAGCGGTGCTTTTTTAAATCCTGCGCATTGATGTGAAAACCACCGGCAAACAGCAGGAAACCCAGCATCACTTTCATGAGCAGAGTATTAAAATCTATTGTAGATATACGTGTACCTAACGTTTGCAGATAAGGGAAAGTATTGCCGGAAAGCACAATAACCAGAGACAGCGCCAGCGACAAAGCCATAACGCCTATGGTCTGCGGCCATTTCATAAAACGGAAATTGACATAGCAGAATATGGCCGACAAAAGAATAACGATAGCAAAAAGATCAAAAAGTCCCATAAAATAATAATATATCAGCCCTTAGGGGCATAGTAATCAAAACTAAGTGTTTCGTGTAATAAGATAAAAACCGGCATGCCGGAAACAAAAGAAAGATAATGGGTATATGCTGCCTGCCAGGCAGTATACCTATGAAGCCGTTGAGGCTACGGCCGTTCGGGGATGTGCCGCCGGGCTAAGCCGTAGTAAATCTATAAAAATGGCTACCCATGCTACGATGCATGGCACCACCTTAATAGTATATGGCTGTATAAACTCCTTACGTACAAAAGGAGGAAACAGATCGGTAGTAGATAAGCTGGTAAAAAGGAGTACCATTATAAAAACCGCCGTACGCCATGTGGCCCGTGGCTGCACATAATACCATAGCGCCACACCGGTAACCGCAATGATAAATGTAGGAGACTCTGCCTTATGATTAAAGATAACCACCCATACCAGCATAGATGCTGTAATGAGCATACGGTACACCTCATTACCATACATGCGCACCCTGATGAACGGCACCAGAAACAATACAATACCGGCTATACTTACCAGACTTTTCACATCATCTACACCAAACCACGTATGCAACCATCCGGCTACAGACATACCTACCGCAGCCGCAGCATCGGCACTTATAAGATCTTTCCAGTTCTGATACTGCCATACAAGCGTATTGAACGGAGTTACCAGCAGTGGCAATGCCCAGAGTACGACCGTCCACATGGCTGCATAAACTACAAAGCGCACCTTACCGGGATAAAACAACATAAGACAGAACCCGATGACACTATACACCTTTATATATGCCGCCAGCACCAGCCACAGTGTAGCCCAAATGGGTTTACCCCGGTGCATGGAGCCATATGCTGCCAGCATAAGACCCGCCATGAGCCCGTTACTCTGGCTGTTCTGCATACAGGTGAGCAGCTCCATAGCTACAAACCACATAAACAGGCTTTGCGCTTTCTTGCTGATGGGCAGTGTGCGGATGGCCAGAAATACGGCAAGGGCATTCAGTATATCCCATATACTAAGTCCTACTACATCGGGCAGGTAGGCCATAAGCCCCATAAACAGGGAGAAAGTGGGGCTGTACTTATAAAAATCCCAGTGAAGCGGAGGATAAAGACCATACAGGTTTTTACCTTCCAGCAAATGAAAGTATGAGTGCTTGAATATGAGATAGTTATTGTACTCCGTCATCTGCCGGCCATAAAACTGGCTCATCAGCTCGGGTTTATTCATTATATCGTCAGGAAAGGTACCTGCCTTAGGCATAATGAAGGGATGAGTACCCAGCAGTATCTGTTGTACCCCGGCTATAATGGCGGCTATGATAAAAACTGCAAGTAATGTCTGCGGTTTCAGCAAGAACGATGTTATTTTTTCCCGCATGGCATTGTCAATAGTGGGCAAAAGTACGACGGAGGAAGAATATGTGCAATGTAAATCACTCCTCTATCTTCCGTATCACGCTCAGTATGTCGTGATGTATATGTCCGTTGGTAGCAAGTGTCTGCTTATCAAACACATTACCTATGCGGCCATCGAAGTCGGTAATAGTGCCGCCGGCCTCCAATACGATGAGATAACCGGCCGCTACATCCCATGCACTGAGATTATATTCCCAGAAACCATCGAACCTACCACAGGCTACCCAGCAAAGGTCAATAGCCGCAGAGCCTAACCGACGTATAGGCAGGCCCTGTAAAACCATACGTTCAAAAACCTTAACCGGATGCTCCAGGGTATTTTCAGGCCACTTGTATGGGAAGCCCGTTACCAGAAAAGCAGTGCGGAAGTCAGTCTTCTGCGATACAGATATAGGTTGACCATTAAGAGTAGCACCTTTACCCTTCTCTGCAAAGAAGAGCTCATTCATCATAGGATTAAATACAGCCCCCATTGTAACGCTCCCTTTATGCAGCAGGCCTATACTCACACAGCATAGCGGTATGCCATGTGCGAAATTTACCGTACCATCTATAGGGTCTATAACCCACTGATATTCTGAAGACTCATGCAGATATTCGCCAGACTCTTCACCAATAATGCTATGTTCAGGAAAGGACGCACGTATTATCTCTATAATGCGGGCTTCGGCAAGCTGGTCTACCTCTGTAACAAGGTTATTGATACCTTCCTTATGATCTATGCGGAATATACCATTGAAGTTGCTGTGTATGATACGACCGGCTTCGCGGATGGCGCTGAGTAATACGTATTTTAGTTCGTCCATGTGGTCATAGTTTTAGCTCGCGGCCCATATAGTAGTCAAGTACTTTGAGCCGGAATATAAGATTGTATCGGGCGGTAATAAGGTTAGATGCTGCAGCAAACTCTGAATTGCGGATAACCAGCAGGTCCACGGTGCTGGTAAGCCCCAGCTCGAAACGCTGACCTGCAAAGTCTGCTGCACGCTTTGCTGCATCTGCTGCACGCTTTGCCGCATTGTACTGCTGTACAGCACTGAATGCATCATTGTGCGCCTTATAAATACTCTGACGCAGTGTAAGCTCTGCATTGAATTCTGTAAGCTGCGCCTGTGCATAGTTTATTTTAGCCTGCTTCACCGCAAACTGCGACTGCCATGCATTAAACAATGGTATATTCAGACTGAGCATTACTGTCTGCCGCAGGTTATTTCGCAACTGACGCTCCAGTGGAATGGCAGGTGTAAGTACCTCATAGCGGGGAGCATATACCAGCTGTGAGTCGCCGCTGGTAAAGCCTACCGGAGTAAGAGATACTACCCGGCCCGTCTGCTGGTAGTCCAGATAATTACTGGCAAAGTTGCTACCTATCTGATAGGAAAGATTTAACTGAGGGTATCGGGCTGCACGGGCTGCAGAAAGTCCATGCTCTGCCGACTGCACCCTGTATCTGCTGGCCTGTACCGAGCCAAACTGTGTGCGTGCTACCTGAAAAATTGCTTCGGCAGACTCTCCTGCCATAGCAAGCTGTGCACCTGTCTCTACTACCGGAGCCTGTATCTCCATATTCTCGGCAAAGTCCAGATTGAGTAGCGTTTTCATATCCAGTATTGCGGCATTATATGCGGCAATAGCGCTGATAAGAGTAGCGCTGTCATTGGCCAGCTGTGATTCCTGCTGTGCTACATCCAGCTCCGGCAGGCGTCCTGACTCGGCAAAAGCACGCGTCTGCTGCAGCTGTGCCTCAGAAAGAGACACTTTATTACGACTTATGTTTATCTGCTCCTTTGCATTCAGCACAGCCAGATAGCCATTTGCCACATTAAGAGCTATATCATTGCGCCGCTGTCCGAGGTCGGCAAGGGAAGCCTGCAGACTGTAGCGGTTACGCTCTATTGTATTTCGTACCTGCATCCAGCCAAAGAGTAATACGCTACTATTGCCCGACGGACCGAGAAAGTTATATGCCTGCTCCTCAAACTGGTTGGTAGTAGGGTTAATGGAACGACCCATGCTGCGACCATAATTACCGGAAATATTGGCTGATGGTAACTGAGACAGCCGGCTCTGTGTAAGTGTATAGCGTGCCAGCCTTGCATTCAGCGAATCCTGACGTATAGTAATATTATGCTCAGTAGCATACTGAATACAACGCTGTAGTGTCCATACGTTGCCTGCATCGCGGGCAATTACGGCAGTTGCAGATAAGAGACAGGTAAGGAAGATGGCGATCAGAAAACGCATGCCACAAAAGTAATCGAAAAAACAAAGCTAATATAAGCAAGGAGTGATAAAAACATCAATCCCCGCATGAGCGGGGATTGAAAGTATAATATCTGATTACTGACTTAGATTTTGAAGTGAGAGAACGCCTTGTTGGCTTCTGCCATACGATGCGTATCTTCTTTCTTCTTAAATGCGCCACCTTCACCTTTAGCTGCTGCAACGATTTCGTTAGCCAGCTTGTCGGCAATAGTTTTACCGTTACGCTCACGTGAGTAGCGGATAAGCCACTTCATGCTGAGTGATATTTTACGGTCAGGACGAACCTCTGAAGGTATCTGGAAAGTAGCACCACCTATCCTGCGGCTACGTACTTCTACAGCGGGAGTAACGTTCACCAGCGCCTTTTTCCACACTTCATAACCGTCTTCGTTGGTCATTTTAGCGACTTTGTCCAGTGCATCATAGAATGCACCCAGAACAACAGTCTTGTTACCACCCCACATGAGGCAGTTAACGAAACGGGTTACGTTTTTATCGTTGAATTTAGGATCCGGGGCTAACGGAAGTTTCTTAGCTTGTGCCTTTCTCATCTGACGATTGGCTTATTATATATAGT